>Ga0129301_1000026_pt1 | contig 70528 bp, 67 predicted proteins | sample ConPoolayeHmetaG_FD_94489 | JGI IMG/M metagenome (GOLD analysis project Ga0129301, IMG submission 94489) | Hot spring microbial mat communities from California, USA to study Microbial Dark Matter (Phase II) - Cone Pool mat layer H metaG ...
CTCAGAAAACTCTTCGAACTCCTCGGAACCCACCCAATAAAACTCGAAAAACTAAAAGAATACACGTGGCTAACACAAGTCTATGGCTACTACATCCACTGGCTCAGACAAGAACAATACGAAGAATACAAATACGTCCAAAAATACTTCCCAAAAACCCTAAAATGCGTCTACAAAACCACCCAGCTCTCAGACATTGAACGTCAATACCCAACCATCCAATTCGACGCAAACTACCTAAAAAACCTCCAAGAAAAAATCAAAACAAAAGAAGAAAAAGCCGCAAACATCCTCTTCACCCTAAACCGCTTCATAATAATAGACAAACACCGCAACCCCATATACGAAACCCTAACCGAGCGCGTAGAACGCATACTAAAACTCTGGAAAGAAAAAACCAAAGACTACGAAAAAATCTACAACGAAGCCGCCCAAATAGTAAACGAAATCCAACAACTCCAAACCCGCCAAAACCAATTAGCCTTCACAAACATGCAATACGCCATACTCCTAACCATCGAACAAAAACTCGGACCAAACAAAAACCTCATCCAAGACGTCCAAGAACTCACAGCACTACTTCAACCCCTCATGTTCAAAGGATGGCAAACCCAACCAACAACAAGAAAAACCATAGAACGCCAAACACGAAAATACCTAAGAAAATACATAAAACATCACAACCTCACACTCCAAGACATAGACCAACTACAACAAAAAATAATGGAAAACGTGAAAACCTATGGATAAAAACCCGCCAGAATACACCATAATCTACCGCAACATAAAACACCCAAGACTCGAATACAAAACAGGCACCCTACAAATAATACTGCCAAGAAGTTACAACAACCCAGAACAAATGCTCCAAAAATACCAAAAATGGATACAAAGAAAACAACAAACCATCACAAAAGCCCTCGAAGAAGCCAAAACCAAAACAATAATCCACGACAGAACAGAAAAACAACTAAAAACCCTCATAAACACACTCGCACAAACATACCAAAAAGAACTCAACACCAACATAAACAAAATCTTCTACCGCAAAATGAAAACAAAATGGGCCTCCCACAGCTGCAACAACAACCTCACCATCAACACCTTAACAAAATACTTGCCCGATGACCTAATCGAATACATCGTCTACCACGAAATAACCCACTCCATAGAAAGAAAACACAACGAAAAATTCTGGAATATTATGACAAAAAAATTCCCAGACTACGAAACAAAAGAAAAAGAGCTGCTAACCTACTGGTTTATAATACAAAAAACCACAAGAAGCTCTGTGCAGTTATCTGAAATTTTAAATACAAAGGCACATAAGCTCAAGGGCAAGGAAGTGAGCAACTCTGAGCAACATTAGAGTTATGATCTTCATAGATGGGTCAAATCTCCATTGGAGCATAAAAGGATACAACAGAGAAAACAAAACCAACCTAAAAATAGATTATTCAAAACTAATATCTCTTCTTCTAAAGAACAGAACTCTGGTCAGGGTGATATATTACTGCAGCAAACCAATCCCGCCTGGAAGAACGTCGCAAATAAAATTCCTCGGATACTTGAGAAGCTTAGGCATACAAATCATTGAAAAACCACTGAAAACAAGATATGACCCAGCTACAAGTTCCACACGCTCCGTAGAAAAAGGCGTTGATGTAGCCCTGGCAACAGATCTCATAGGCATGGCTTGGGAGAACGCCTATGATGTTGCAGTCGTTGTATCTGGCGATGCCGACTATGTAGGTGCAGTAACCAAGGTTATGAGCAAAGGTAAGAATGTTGAAGTTGCTTCTTTTAGAAAAAGCTTAAGCAAAGAACTAAAAGAAGCAGCCTTGACAAAAATAATACTCGACGATTACATCCCACAGATAAAAGTTTAAAGGTACTAAACACAGGCACACCCTAAAAATTAGGGTGTATCGCCTGCTGCATTATAATACACATTGTAAATTCGCAAAATTTGATTTAAGCTTTACGGAAAATTCTTACATATTTTAAGTTCACATAATATATCAACGGAAGAACAACAATAAAAGTAACCAACCTCAAAATACGCAAACAAGCTTATAAAACGTTTTTAAGCATACTCAAACAAAGACAAAACTGTGGTTGTTATGACTAAGTGTCCAAACTGCAAAAAAGAAAATCCAAAACCAGCCAAAACATGGAAATACGGAAAATTCAAAGTCCAAGCATACACGTGCAACCACTGCAAAACACAATACAGAGAATACACCCAAAACGGAAAACACAAATTCACACTAAAGCTCCAAAAAGGAAAAGGCTACATAAAAGCTTGATAACAGGAAAGAACTGCATACAAGTACATGAACGCCCGTATACATAATTTAGAGTGATGCCTGTGGGAGTGTCTTACGGATTCTCTGCACCCACTGGAGCAAAAAGAGAAAAAGGCTACATTCTTATTCCAGGCCTGCGAACCGCACGAGTTGCTCCAGTAGTGAACATCGGAATGAGTGCACCAGACTGGATAAAGTTTCTCGTTTCGTATGCGTATAATGAAAAAATAGATTTTCGAGATCCCGCTCAAATGAACCGCCTAATTTTTCATAGGAGTCACGGTCTATTCTTTCAAGGATTAAAGTGGAGAATCATGGACCCCTCTGATGCAGCGGGCTACGGCATTGGAATCAACAATTTGAATACTATGGGAATACTTGCAGGAATAAATCCAGAGGACAGAATAAAAAGTGTTTCACAGAAATTGACATCTCCTGTTAGAAAACAAGTTCTGCACGATTTTCTTCAGATTTTCACACACAGCACTATCGCAAGGTTCCCAGTTGAAGATATTTTCAAATCCTTAAACAAAATCGCCAGATTCTCTGAACCAAGAAGAACTTTCGAGCTGATTTCCATTACAATCGACATAATAAAGGAGTCTGTAAGGGCAATGCCAATCCAAGAACAGAACCAAATCGCAGGGACAATACAGCAATTCATAAGCATATTGGAAATGATGGGCATAAAGAGTACAGAGGTATCTGAGAAAGATCTTGTATCTTTACTGGGTCTAAGTAAGCCTGGAGAGATCCCTCCTCACTTATCACCCGTTGACATAGCTGTTATACTTCATGAACTTGCACGCAACGCAGATACGGGTGGGTTGCCAATCGTGCTTTCATTCATAGTCTCGGATATTCTCGGTGCCCATAAGACCGCTTCCCCGGAAGAAATTCTCTGGGAGGCAAGTCATAGATTACCATCTGATATGAGAATAGAGCAGCACCTAAGGAGATTGTATCGTCGGATAGCAAACCTCATAAATTCAAAAGGTTTTTCGACTTATCTTTCAGAGGACGAATTTTTGTCCACTTGTTCTCCAGCAGAAATTCGTAGAGAAGCGATATGGTGGGAATACAACCTCGTCCTTGGAAAGCTGGAAGAACTAATGAGAGATTTTGTTGGTCCTTACAGGTTCCAGATACCTTGGCGGGGGAGATTCCGTAAGGAGTTCGTAAGGTTGTCAAGCAATTCGGCATGGAACAGGAAAGCGCATATAGTTCTTCAACGGATAGCTGAATTGGCAAATAATGTTTCTTCAAAAGACATGTATAGTTTCATAATAGGCGAAGAGGAACTACTTGCATGGTTCAGAGATATTCAACTTGTATTAAATTTGAATGAATCATTAGACGCAAACTTTAAAAAATTATGGGAGCTGGCGGATAGGTTATCAAAAAATGATGATGACCCCGTCGCAAACTACGATTCAAGTACAGACACCATTTCTTTGCACAAGGATCCAAGAGAAGATAATCCATACATTCAAAGATCGATAGTGTACGCGTGGATTGAAAAGTTTAGTAGAATTTGGAGAGATACCTCCTGATACTAAAAAAGGGAATAGATCTTCTGAAGTCATTGTCCAAAGGAGCAAAATCGGCTTTAATATGCTCCTACATAATCAATCCAATCATACTGAAGGATGTCTTAGGAAAGCAATTTCGATACGATAACCTAATACTTTTTTCTGGTGAAAAATCAATAGAATTGGACAGGGCAGTCAAAGCACGAAAGTTTTTTGATTCGTCCAGCATTCCGTTAATGGGCCACTCTTTTCATTCAAAGTTGTATCTTTTTGAACGTGGTAACGAACCGAAAAGGCAGTTGAACGTGGTTATAGCATCTTTTAACATGACCTCAGCTGGGCTTAGTCAAAACTTGGAATTCTGGAGCGAGGCATCAGCTAAGCTAAACTTGGAAAAATTTGGAGTTAACAATGTCGTTGAGCTTATTCTTGATTCAAGAATCAATATAGACGCCATAACTTGGGACGAACTATGTTTTGAAGAAAAAAGGCAACTCGTAGTCACTCCTGCCCTTGAGGTTCTATGGCGATTGGCCAGAAACGGTGTAGGTCTTGCTCCTGGTAAAAACAGGTGTATCTCAGATATTGTCCTTTCTGATAATAAATTTCAAAATTATGATGCGATTTTAGTACACACTTTGGGTAATAATTCCCTTTCAAAAGCTCTTGAGATCATGATAAGAGAGGCAGCAGAAGTAAGCAATCAGGTGACAATAAGAATAGTTTCACCTTATCATAACATGGACGGCTTGAAATATCTACACAAAAAATGTTTGCGCATCATCCAAAATAGCGATACCAAAGTAAAAATAGAATTGTTAACAGTATTCCCTCCAGATTTTGCTGATAAATTCGCCGATCCAAAAAAACAACCTTTTGCATCTCTGGAAGATATCGCTAAACTATCCTCAGAAGACAAACGCATAACTTTTTGTCTCAAACTTTGGAAAAAAGAAACAAAAATACACATTGGTGACATTGATGAGGCAACTTACAAAGATGCCCAGAACATATTCCTTCATGGCAAAGCGATACTTGTCAAATCTGGACAAAGATGTCAATTCCTTTTAGGCTCTCCTAACATTACCGACGCAGCCATCGGCAAGGGGCCAGATCTGAATTTTGAAACCGCAGTATGGGAAAGAAGAAACGATGTTGCACTTCAACTATGGAACGACTTGAATTTGTTATTTGAGATTTGTTCCTCTGCTAATGAGGAAGATTACCGAATCTTAAAAACATGGAGTAGCCTTTTTGGTTCAAGTCAGGATAAGCCACAGATTTATGTAATTGGACCACGTGATGCCATTGGTCAATACCTCGACTTTTTCATTGAGAAAAATGGAGAAAAACAGGCATTATCCGTACATGGGGAAACACCCGTTTATTTCGATGAAATTGAAAAATCGAAACTACTGGTTGCCTTGAAAACAGGTGCCCCAAAAATAAGCGAAGATGCTCATGTTTATTTTATTCCAAGCGAGTTCGAGAAAACTAAGGATGTCAAAGTTCAATTCACAACCGGAAAACTCACATCGAACATACTTGTTGATACTCAAAAGCCTGATATAATCTCTATCAGAGTTGATGTTGAAAGCAATCTTATCGAGGAGTATAAGGTAAAAATTAAAGAAAAAGGTAATAGAATAGAAGTAATTTCCGGCCACCTTCCTCTTTTAGGTCAAAAAGATGAAGAGGCTTCACTACTAATCAAAACTGAGCAAGGGCCGATAGAAGTCAAATGCAGCGTAAATAGAGGTACTATATGGGTCCAAAGAAAACAAAGTAAAATAGTCAGCAAAGATGCCTCGCTGAGAATTTACTCAAAATCCACGGTTAATTGCTACTCTTTTGGATATTTTCGAATTAGATACAGAAAAAGGGAACCCGAATTCGAAGCTAAACTGGCATATGTTAGTCCTTTTCCTTTTTCGATCTATTTCAAAGAGCTGAAGAATCCAATAGCAGCAAGAATCTTACCAAATTCAGTCGATGTTTTTCTATTAACAAAAGAGTACGATGAAATACCGGCGGAGATTATTGCCACCAAACTGAACTCAATCAATCCTTTTTGTCAAAGTTTCATTCTATGTTTACCATTTCCATGCGAATTCGCTGAAATAAGAATTCAAATTAGCTTTGAAGATGAACATGAAGGATACTATAGCTTTATATCACCTCCGCTAAGAATCGGCTATGCAGAGATCGCTGATAGAGAAACTGCAATATATGTACCAGATGATATGGCAAAAGAAGCAATATTCATCTCACTTGGCAACAGACAAAAGCTAATTTCTACATCGAGCAAAGATGGTTACAGTAAGTTTTTAATTCCCTCCAGCCCGATCTTCTGCGATAGAGACGATACCAGCCTCATAATCCAAGAGGATTTCCTGACAAAGTTTCATTCAAAACTGAAAAGCCAAAAATTGATCTGCTCACCAGACCGTAACTACATTGTAAGCAGTGCTCCGTTAACCTTAGTGCTCTCTTCGTTAGATATCGCAAAGGATCTTCAAAAAATGTGCAAAAACATAACGCTATCGTGGGAGGTTCGCCGCTTTGGTCTTGGAAAGGGGCCGAACAAGCGACACCCTTTTATTCTGCCCGCAAAATTTGAGCTTCTTCCAGAAGAAATAGAAAGTGTCCGTAAAACATTTGACATGTCAACTGGTTCATTTGAGGGCTATTTAGACATAGAGCTTCTTTTTGAAATGGAGGGCGGTTACGTGCTAAAAAGTAGAAAAGAAACTTTCAGAATACTCTCCTCAAAGTCCTTCGTTGAGAGTATTAAAGACAAAATTTGGCTTCTTCTAAAAGAAAAGGAAAAACTCGTTTCAAATCTTCTACGCCTTTTTTACCAAGCTTTGGATCTAAACATTCCCTTTGACATTTTCAAAAATGCGGTAAAGTGCGATCCGGAAGCGCTGTTTAGATTAACCTATTCATATGACTATTCATATCTAATACAGGGTGGCTTCCCAATTTTTTACATCAAATTCGAAAAGTACAACCAACTTATAGAAGAGACCGCCAATATGATGCTTGAAAATCTTTTTGTGACGCTTTCTACTGAGCACAACCTACCGAAAATTCCCAAGGATGTCTTAATAGAACTTATTGGCGAGAAAGTCAAGCAACTCGTTGAAACCAGTATTGCAGATCGAAGTCCCCGGGGTGAGCTGATGATTACCCCTGCTAAACTTCTTCAAAGGATAGATACGATGTGGAAGTCTTATCTATAAGAAAGTCTGTTATTTCACATCTTTACACTATCATTTAAGAAATGTTAAATTCATGTGTCCGCTGTTTCAGAACAGAAAAAGAGGGGACTGTTTTAGGCTGTCAGTAATTCAGCCTTTTGCCTAAGCTGCGTAACATAATCCGCATATCTTCCGTACTTCTGGTCTGCCTGCCTTGCCAAAGCCATATAATGCTTAGCCCCGATCCTCGTTGGGACTCTGCCTTCAATAAAGTCGGCTACACTCTCTGGAATATCAAGCTGAATCATCTTGTCAAAGGCGAATTTCCTCAGATACTTTGGCGTCGTAAACTTATACTTACAATAGTAGTGGCTTACGTAGGGTCTACCGATTTTTCCTCCAGCAACATCTTGAATAAGCTTTAATGCATACTCTGTGAAATAAGCGAAGTAGGCTTGTTTGCTGCCCCTAAACTCGCCGACTTTATACCGATAGAACCCGTTAACCTGTTGAAGATTCTCTAAACTGAATCCATTAATTACGTGTATTGCCTCTATCAGCCTTAAACCACTGTCCAAGCAAAGACTCCACAACGCCTGATAATGCAAAGCAGCCTCAGGAAGCCTCCGCAAATCCTCCCTAATCCTACCCTCTTCAGGAATCCTAATGTCAATCCCAATCTGATCCTTCGGAATAGCCTTCCTCAAATGATACAGCCACCCTTCATCAAAGCCTAATATTTCTAAAAAATTAAAGAACGCTCTGAGCGCTCTATTCAACTGATGCGACTGCCCAACAGAAAGCCCCTTAAACAACCTCAAAACATCCATAGGAGACTCAATAGAACCAATAAAGAACCTATCCAAATAACGAACCATACACTTAACCGTGTCAGGCTTATACCCCTTACTCTCCATATACTCAATGAAACCACTTCGCTTATCTTCCCAATTCACACAATAACTATCAGCAGCTGGGATTTGAACATCGGATCTACGGCTACGCTCATTACAGGAAAAACCATTAGTGGATGATGGGCTGTGCCTGCGGAGCCGGAGATCCTGGGTTCAAATCCCAGCGGGCCCGCCATTCTCAGGTTCTCTCGTCAAGTCAGGGGCTCCATTATTTATAGATTGAAAATTCATGTTATTGAGGTTTCATATGTTTTTAGCAGTGTGTTTATGTCTTTTCCTATGTTTTCACCCTGATATCCACCTTCCAAGACAAAAAATGTGCGTTTTCCCAGTTTAGCAAGCCTTTTTCCGATTTCTTCGTAAGCCTTTTCATTCAATCCTAGGGAAGCTAAATCGCCTGCGTGTGCATCAAATCCTGCTGAAACAGCAACTACTTCAAACCTTTCTGTATCGACTGAACTTAACGCTTTATCTAATGTTTTAATGTGCACTTCGTTTCCGCAGTCAGGTGGCAATGGAAAATTAAAACAGTTTCCTTCATGAACAACTCCTGTTCCTGGATAGTTTGGGTGCCTATGTAAAGATACGTAAGCGAACTTGTCATCGCCTAGAAAAACTTCTTGTGTGCCATTCCCGTGATGTCCATCGATATCCAAGATTAAAGTAGGTTTATCTAGATATTTCACTGCTATTGCAATATTGTTGAAATAGCAAAATCCTCGTGTATAGGCTCCAAGTGCTGCACCATTTCTGCCTACATGGTGTCCTGGTGGGCGCATGATTGAGAATCCGCCAACCTTAGCAGCTAATATTGCGCCGCCTGCAGAAAGTCTTGCATACTCGTAAATATTATCATAAGCAGGTGTATCTGAATCTTCAACCATGCTTTTTTTAACGTTCCACACATAGTCCAAATCATGTACCCTAAGTAAATCGTCTTCTGACGCTGGCTCAGGTTCTAAAAACTCGTATCCTAGCTTTTTTAGAATCTCTGCGGCTTTTCTGACTCTTTCTGGTCCTTCAATATGATATTGTCCATAACTCAGACATTTTTCTGAGAAGATAATTTTTGTTTTCATGCCATTCACAACCGATGAGCTATTGGGTTTTCAAATTAAAATATAACTTAGCTTCTTTTAAAGAGTGATTGTCTCATTTAAGATTGAGGCAAAGGTGATGATTTCAGAAAATCCTTTCTTCAAATTCCGTCGAGAATGCGAAAACGTCTTAGTGAAGGCTTTTAAGAAAACTTTTCCTGAAATTGAAATAACTGACTTTGCATTTGAAAAACCACCAGCTGTTGAATATGGGCAATTAGCATCATCATTAAGTTTCGAATTAACTAAACATATAGGCAAAAAACCTTTTGATATAGCTAAGCTTCTCGTAAAGGCAATTGGTAAACCAAAGTTTAATCTAATTGAACGTGTTGAACCTGCTGGATTAGGCTACATAAACTTTCATGTAAGCTATCCAAAATTCGCTTTTCTCACGATTGAGTCAGCGATTAGGTTAGATGCTGAGTATGGGCTTGTCAAGACAGATAACCCTCAAACGGTTATCGTCGAGCATACAAGTGCAAATCCGACTCATCCCATACATGTTGGAACAGCCAGAAACCCCATGCTGGGCGACACTATTGCAAGACTGTTACAAGCCGAGGGGCACATAATTCGTAGGCACTTTTACTTTGATGATGTTGGGCGCCAAACTTCTGTAATGGCGTATGGCTACGACAAGCTTGGAAAACCGAAACCTGATTGCAAACCAGACCATTTTCTCGGCAGAATCTACACGATAACAAGTTGCTTAGTGGAAATTAATCGTCTCAAAAAAGAGCTCGAACGAGCAAAAACTGTTCAAGCAGAAGATGAAATCGTCAAAATCAATCAAGAATTAGGCGAATGGGTATCCATATCAGCGGAATTGCAAAGTAAATATCCCGAAATTTTCGAGTTGCTTCTGGATAAAATAATAAAAGAACAAGACCCCGAAAACGCAATCAATAGGCTGAACAAGGCGTATGAGGAAGGCGACCTTAGGGCAAAGAAGCTAATACGAGAAGTCTGTGAACTTTGCTTGGAAGGTTTTAAGCAGAGTCTTAGTAGAATAGGCGTCTCTTTTGATTCATGGGATTGGGAAAGCGATTTTACCTTAAGTGGTCAAGTGGCAGAAGTAGTGCAGAAACTGAAAAAATCGCCATATGTTTTACTTAAAAATGGCGTTTTAGAATTTGATGCAGAAAAAGTGGCTAGAGAACTGGGGCTTAAAAGTAAACTGGGATTAAGAGAAGAATATGAGGTTCCCGCGTTGACGCTTGTACGTTCAGATGGCACAACACTTTACACGACACGCGATGTTGCCTACACTTTGTGGAAATTCAAAAAGGCTGATAAAGTCATCAATGTCATCGGTATGGAACAGAACCTTGCGCAACTGCAACTGAAACTAGCCCTGTTTGCCTTAGGTTTTGACAAATACGCAGAGAACCTTGTTCACTTTGCTTATAATCTTGTTTCTCTGCCAGGCTATAAGATGAGTAGTCGGCGAGGACACTACATAACATTTGACGAAGTTATGGACGAAGCTGTCAAACGCGCCTACGAAGAAGTTTCGAAGCGTTCACCACAACTTTCTGAGGAAGAAAAACAAAAAATCGCTAATTTCGTTGGCATAGGCGCCGTTCGATACGCGTTAATAGAAGTTGACGCCTCTAAACCTGTGGTATTCACGTGGGATCGTGTACTGAACTTTGAAAAGAATAGTGCACCCTATATTCAATACACACACGCCCGAGCGTGCAGTATTCTTCGTAAAGCTGCGAGAAGACCTGAAAACCCTACCTACACATTGCTTAACGAAAAGTTGGAACGCGAAATAGTCTTGGCATTGGCAAGTTTTCCGGACACGTTCATCGAAGCCTCCAAATTTATGAAGCCAAATTTAATTGCAGACTATGCCAATAGTCTGGCTGACAAGTTCAACACGTTCTATAATGCCTTTCCAGTGATAAGGGCTGAACCAAAAGAATTAAGCGACGCAAGACTTGCCCTCACTGAGTGCGTACGTATCGTTCTTCGTAATGCTCTTAGTCTTATTGGAATAGTGGCGCCAGAAAAGATGTAAAAAAAAGCAACACTTAGAACCTTCGAATTTTATGGTGTCCCCTCAATTATGGCAACTGCTGAGCTTGTGCCGATTCTGTTAGCTCCAGCTTCAATCATCGCTACAGCGTCTGCATATGTTCTTATTCCACCTGCAGCTTTGACACCCATGCTGTTGCCCACTGTTTGCCGCATTAATTTCACATCTTCAATTGTTACACCTTTTCCAAACAAGCCTGTTGAAGTCTTAACAAAATCTGCTCCAGTCTCCTTGACCAGTTTGCATGCGAGTATTTTCTCTTCTCTTGACAAATAGTCCGTTTCAATGATAACTTTGACAATTATATCCTTCGATAAACGTTTGATGTCCAAGACTGCTGCAATGTCTTGTTTTACAAATTCATAGTCGCCACTTTTAAATGCGCTTAGGTTGATGACCATGTCTAATTCTTCTGCTCCTTCTTCAACTGCCTTAACTGCTTCTAAAGCCTTTATTTCTGGCAAAGAGATGCCAAATGGGAAGCCTACTGTTGAGCAAACTTTCACATTCGAGTTTTCTAAATGTTTTGAAGCGAATTTCACATAAACTGGGTTGACGACTGCACAATGAAACCCAAGCTGGATGGCTTCTCTGCATAATTTTTCAATTTCGTCTTTTGTTGCTGTTGCTTTAACATTAGTGGAGTCCATCATCTTTGTGAGTTCTTTTCTTGAAATTTTCAAGTGTTTCACCTCTTAGTCATAAACTAAAAACAAGGTTCCTTTATTGGTTTCTATAAGAGTGCGGAAATATATCAGAAAATTTCATATATTGCTCATGTAATCTGAAACAGAAGGCGAAAACATGGAAAACTCGTATTTTAAGAAAAAAGTTGAATGTATTGAAGTTAAAGAAAAGAGCATATCTCAGCTTCTATCTGAAATGTCAAAAACATCTTACCAAGGAAGAAAACTTGGTGAGGCTGTGGAAGTTTGGGAATCAATGTTGAAGGAAAAGAATCTAACAATCATTATGGGATTGGCGGGTTCAATGAGTACGGCAGGGCAATGGAAGATGATTAATTGGCTTATAGAAAAAAGGTTCATTGACGCGTTGGTTTCAACGGGAGCAAATGTTTCAGAAGATATTGTTGATGCAATGGGATTTGGATATTGGCAAGGTTCTTCAAATGTGAATGATGAAATGCTTTTGAAGGCTGACATAAATAGATATTATGATGTTTATGGAAAAGAGACTGATTATAGAGAAATGGAGCTGCTCATAACCGAGTTTCTGATGACGCTAAAAAGCAGATTTTCCCTACACATCCATGGAGCTTCTCTATTTATTGGGTAAATGGCTGAACAAAAAAAGAATCAAAAGCATAGTTGCCACCGCCGCTGCAAATAATATACCCGTATTTTGTCCTGCAATAACAGACAGTGCGTTTGGTGAAACTTAATGGTTAAGAACCACGGACACAGAATTATACTGGATGAAGTGAGAGAATTTGACTAATTCGTTGGTATAGGTGAGAAAACAAAGGATGTTGGCGTAATCTACATTGGTGGTGGCGTGCCTAAAGATTTTACGCAGCTTTTAGCAATATCTGTGTCACCGAAAACCATGGATGAAGGAGTGCCCGGAAGGAAAGGTTTCATTCGTAAAAGCCCAAAAGAATACTGTCCAGCCCTACCTAAATCAGGTCTTACTATTTCAACCCTATTAACTTTACTCCACACTATATCACTCCAACTGATATTTTCACAATAATCACCATTAGAATAACGCACCGATAAATAAGGCATCACAGGCGATAAAGTGCCTATAGTAGAAGAAGAAGAGTAACGTTTACTATTTTGAGCATCAGCACTATATTCTTGAGTATTAAAATTAGCAATTAAACTTGAAAGTAGAAAAATTAAGAAAATTATTTTTTTCATATTTTTATTTTTCACTTTAAATAGTTTTTCCAAAGTTTTTCGCTACAGAAGAAACATCTTTCACATCTACTTTTCCATTTTTATCTATATCACATTTCACGTCCCAATTTGCACTTCCCTCATAACTTCCAAAAGCCTTTGCAACTCTTGACACGTCTTTCACATCAATTATCCCATCAATATTCAAATCTGCATAACTTAATATTGTATCTTTCATACTAACATATGCACTTCCAGCACCGCTAAACCAAACTTCAGAGTAATCACCTATGAGAGCAGATTGAAAAGGAACTTCAGTCATAAAAAAGTTATAGATAGGCGGTACAGGTTCTGCCCATGGTCCCCAGACGTATCCACTCTTTAAATTAGCAACATCAACTATTCCAGCGACAGCAGATGTTAAATACCACACGTAACCATTACTATCTTTATATACAGAGAATGGACCTTCACAATATACTCTAACAGCTATTTTTTTCACACTTAAGTCTCTTTTATTTATTAAACCGACATCTCCAACCAGTATGTATGGGTCTATACTAATAAGTCTAGGAGACCATGTAGCTTCAGCAACATAAACATAGTCAGAATCAACATCAATCCCTAAAGGTCTATCGAACGGTGTCACTATTGTAACATCTTCGTTTAAAATGTCAAACATTACAACTCTACCTTCAAAACCTTCAAATTCAGGTGGCTTATTAAGCAAACTAATCCACAACTCATTTTCATAACCTTTCATAAAAAAAGGTATAAACTCTATATAACCATTAAATTCTGGGCAAAATTCTGGAACACTTAAAACATACGAATTGACAACAACATTATCTATCGGATTTACCTTAAGCAATATCGCTTTTCCCACACCTGTTTCTTGTATAATTTGTCTTACACCCACCCAAATGTAACCATTATGAAATGTTAAACAGTTACTTTCATTGTTAGTTCCAAGTTCAATGTACTGTACTTGTTTAGTTGCAATATCAAACTTTGCAATAATACTATTTCCATATGACTTAGGTGTAACCCATACGTTTCCATAACTATCAAGAGTTATAATACATGCACCACACGCAATATCGTATAGAACATATGAAAGACTAGTTTTGTTAATCTCTGCAAGTTGACCTGTTCTGCAAAGCGCTACATACACCATAGAGTTGTAAGGGTTATAAACTATCCCCATAGGCAATGAACTTGAAGGCAAACTTAATTTTTTAAAAGTGCCTGCACTTACACTTTTAAACTGCAAGTTAAAAGACACAAACAACATCAACGATAAAGCTAACACTAAAATTTTCCTTAAATTATTCATATCAATCAACACCTTCAACATTATTTATATAACACACACTCATATTTATTTTTAAATTTCCTAAGAAGGCTTTAACCGAGTTATAAGCGAAGCAGTCATTATTGGCAAAATCAGTGAAGCATCGCCTTCTATCATTATACGCTTTGCTTTTGCACTTATTTTGCCCCATGAAACTGCTTCTCTTGGTCGTGCACCCGAGAGGCTGCCATCCCATTCTTCCGCTGTGCTGACATATACTGCATAGTCTAATCCTTTTCTAAACTGGTTCCACCATAGGGTGTGGTGCTTTGAAATTCCGCCACCAACTATTAGGGCACCTGATTTTTTTGCTGTGTACACAAGGTCATTGAGTTCGCTTGAATCTTTTAGCAAGTTAATTTTGAAATCATGGTCTTGCGAAAAAAGCCATATTTGATATCCAGCTGCCCCGTCGGTTATGCCTGGCACGTAAACTGGTATGTTATTTTTTGCTGCCCAGTAAAGGATGGAACTTTCATTGCACATCTGCTTTCCTATCTCATGGCATAGTTGGTGAGTAGAAACTTCTTTAATATTTTCTTTCCATAAACTTTGAAGCAACGATTGCATTTTCTTTTCAATCACTATGCCATAACTTTCGTTGGGAACCAAAACATTTCCTAAACGGTTTATGCCTTCTTTGTGAAGTTCAGCATCATTCATTTGAAATGCGCCTTTGTAATAGCTTTCCCAGCATCTTGCCACGTCATGGTCAATGGTTCCACACGTAGTAATTATCACATCCACAAGCTTGCGTTTTGCAAATTCCTTCAAAGCACCCCTCGTTCCAGTTGCAACAAGATTTCCAGTAAAAGAAAGAAATTTCATACACTTTTCATCTTTAATCATGTTCTCTATTATTTTCACTCCTAAAGCCAGCTTACCCGCCGTAAAACCCCATGCTTTTCCCATTTGTGAAACAAGGTCTTCAACAGACATGTTTTCAGAAAACGTGTAATCTTCAACAATTTCTCGTAACATGCCATATTCTCCCTTTAATTAACGTTGCAAAACTTCACCTCTTAACCTTATTAAACTATTCCTCAAAGGAAACAATACATAGCATTCTAGGATTTGGTTTCATGAGAATTAGGATGAAAGAAATGTTTAATAGTTTCTTTTTATTTTTAGATGTAAAAGTGGTTGAAATGGGCGATTCAGTTCCACATAGCTAGATTCTCGCAATATTTAGCCCATATAAGGATTAGTTTTGCACTAGAATTATATTCTAGCAATATAAAACAAGGGAGAGATGAAAATGTCAGACATGGGAATTACTGTTAAAAAATCCGAAGACTTCTCTGAATGGTATACCCAAGTTATCTTAAAATCAGAACTTGCCGATTATGCACCAGTTAAAGGCTGCATGATTTTCCGTGAAATTTCATATGCCATTTGGGAGAGAATTCAAGAAATTTTCAATAAAATGATAAAGGCGACAGGGCATAGCAACGTATATTTCCCAATGTTCATTCCTGAAAGTTTCTTGAGAAGAGAAGCAGAGCATTTCGCTGGATTTGTACCTCAAGTTGCTTGGGTGACAATGGGTGGAGATACGCCTCTTGAGGAAAAGCTTGCCATAAGACCCACGTCAGAGACAATTATGTATGCAACCTATGCTAAATGGATTAGAAGTTGGCGAGATTTGCCAGTAAAGCTGAATCAATGGAACAGTGTTGTAAGATGGGAAACAGAAGCCACCAAGCTTTTTCTCAGGACACGCGAGTTCCTTTGGCAAGAAGGACATACGGCTCATGCCACGAAAGAAGAAGCAGATCAAGAAGTTATGGAAATCTTGAACGCATACAAAAGTGTCATAGAAAACTATTTGGCAATTCCTGTGCTTGTGGGAAAGAAAACAGAGAACGAAAAATTCGCTGGTGCCTTCTATACAACATGCCTTGAAGCCTTGATGCCGGATGGCAAAGCATTGCAGATGGGGACATCGCATCAGTTAGGCCAAAATTTCTCCAAAGTGTTCGGCATTAAATTCCTTGATAAAAACGAAGAAGAACGCTATGCTTGGCAAACTTCTTGGGGCTTTTCAACACGAATGATAGGTGCATTAGTTATGTTACATGGCGATGACAAAGGATTAGTGTTGCCTCCAAAAGTTGCACCAATACAAGTTGTAGTAATTCCAATACCTTACAAAAATGTTGACTCAGAGTCAATTCTAACCAAAGCTAAAGAAATCCGCGAAACATTGCAGGAGCATAATGTACTTGTTGTTCTTGATGATAGAGCAGAATATACCCCTGGTTGGAAATTTAATGAATGGGAACTAAGAGGCGTGCCAATAAGAATAGAGATCGGTCCAAAAGATTTGAAGCAAAGACAATTGACAATCGCCAGAAGAGACACTTCAAAGCGATTTTCCATAGAAGAAAAAGATCTAGTAGACAGTGTAACAAAACTGCTTGAAGAAATTCAAAAAAATCTGTACAGCAGAGCAAAAGAATTCCTAGAAGAAAACATCACAACAGCTAAAACTTACAGTGAATTCAAGGGGATCTTGAAAAAGAAAGGTGGCTTCATTCGGGCATCATGGTGCATGAGCTCTGCATGCGAAGAGAAAATAAAGGAAGAAACTGGGGCAACAATCCGGATTGTGCCTTTTGAAAAGGAGAAACCATTCTCAAAATGTATCTATTGTGGCGAAGAAGCAAAGGAAGTTGTGTACTTTGCTAGAGCCTACTAATCACAGCTACGCTATACGTTAGTCGTATAGTTTTACATGTTTTTCGAGTTCCTCTATAGCATCGTCTAATCCCAGTTTTTTCAGCGTTGTCTTTGTTGGTATCCCTCTTTCGTCCCAGCCTCTCTTCTTATAATATCTCTGCAACATGATGTTATATTTTGTTCTATCAAGTTTTGCCCCTTTAAGTGAACCTTTGCTTATTGGTTCTTCAAACCATCTTGCTGGTGGAGAATCCATTTCTTTACTCCATTTCTTGCCATATTCCCGAATCCAAAAGGCGCGGGTCAAATTGAATATTCTGTCAGCAATCAATGTTAAGTCATTCCACGTCATTTCCAAACCTGTTGCAGCGTACAAAAACTTGGTGTACCATTCCAGTTCAAAGCCAAGCTCTATCCATGGAAGTCTACAAACTGTGAGAGATTCAAAAACTCCTCCTCGGATCCGTTGCAACTCGATGACTTTATCAACTTTTTCCTCATTGTAACTATCTCTTCCAGTTTTCACTTCCCAAGAAATAACCCAAGCATCTTTGTGGTGTGCCCCAATGGAGCTTGTGGAATAAGCCAACGCCATAGCCGGCGTAGTGTGGCAATCATAAGCTGAAATCTCTAACCCTTTAACGTGCATAGCCCAGCGGCTTGAATCACCACCTATTTTTTCTGCGGTATATCGAACGCCTTCTGCTAATAAATCACCTAATCCACGTCTATATGCTATGTCTTCAATCAAGGTTTTGGTTTCTTTAAATTTGCCCCAAGAAATCTTCTCCTGTATTAATCCTTTTTCAGAAGCTTCCATTGCGAAACCTAGAATATTGCCTAAAGAAATTGTGTCTAAACCAAATTCGTCTGCGGCCCTATTGAGAGCTGCAACTTGAGCGAGATTGCCTAAGCCTATGTTAGAACCTAACATGGCAACGTTTTCGTAATCAAGTTCTGACTCTTTCTTATCAGAGCCTTTGATGACATTGCCACAAGTGATGTTGCAATGGGGGCATCCGCGATTAGAAATCTTCATTTTTTCCATGGCAAAACCGCCAATGGCTTCAGCCTTTTCAAAAACCCCTTCACTGTAATTATACGTTGGGAGAACACTATTTTCTTGGCTCCATTCAATAGTTGACATCGTGCCTTGCCTTTTCCAAAACGCGTAATTAGGCTTGGTCAAAACTTCTCTGTAAGCTTCTGCGCCTAAATCCTTCATTTCTTTAGGATAAGCTGCGGATAACTCTCCAGAACCGATAAAAACGACTGCTTTTAAATTCTTAGAACCCATAACTGCACCCATTCCTGGTCTTCCACCCGCTCGTCCTTCTTGAGAAACAATGTTTGCAAACTTGACAAGATTCTCTCCTCCTTGACCGATGCACAGGATTCCCGCAGCAGTTCCATAGGTTTCTCTCAGTTTCTTCTCGGTTTCAAACGAGTTTAGACCCCAAAAGTCTTTGCCGTCAAGAAACTCCACAATATCATCCTGAATAAGCATGATCACTGGTTTTTTTGCTTTACCTTCCATAATCACAGCATCATAGCCTGCTTTGCGCATTTGAACAGCAGCTTTAGATCCTATGTTTCCATCTCCATAGCTGTTTGTTAATGGGCTTTTAGCCGCCACGATAAGTTTACCACTGCTTGGCAAAGCAAAACCAGTTAAAGGGCCAGCTGCAAAAACTAGAATGTTTTCAGGGGAAAAAGGGTCAATCTCTGGCTTAAGTCTATCCCACAAAATTTTAACTGCGAATCCTCTGCCTCCGAGAAAATTTTTGGCTAAACCTGCCTCGTAACGATTAGCCGAAGCCTTATCTTTGCTTAAATTCACTTCTAGAAAGGTTCCTTTCCAACCAAACATGTGCATCATCTATGTGTTTCACGATTATCTGCTTCAAAGTAAATAAATTTAATGAGTGAATATGCTAAATTACAAGTTTCTCAGGCTCAATATTTCTGTTTTTCAAGCCCAGATCGCTGACCTTAAACTTTCTATCGCCGAATAACAGAGCATACTCTTCTCCATTGTAAAGTGCTGCAGCAATTCTCCCTATTGCATCAGCCTTCATGATTCCGCTTCCACTAGCACCCCCAACAACCATCAAATCGTTTTCCTCGAAAATCAAAGGTTGCCCATCAATAGTGTTTATCTCGTATAAACCTGCAAAAGCTGAAAATGGTTGGCAATCTTTAAACTGAGGGAAATATTTGACTATCACTTGGTATAAACCATATCTGTAAAAGTTTTCCTCAGGCTCTGGATTGTCTTCAATTTTGAAAGCTCTTGGAAACTCGTCTCCATATGCAAGCCATAACGCTTCTTCTTCAGGCGCAGGTCGAATATATGCTGAGGGTCTCGGAAGAATTGTGAATGGCAAGCACCCAACGTCTGTGAAATCTTTTGTAAAAAGCAGTTTCCTGAGAGATTCAGTTTTTGCTTTCACAGAAAAAACTTGCCTTTTCTTACCTTTTATGAAGCATTCAATTCCAATCGGGTCCAAAAGCTGAGAAGCCCAAGCTCCTACAGCAATTATCGTCTTTTTAGCCTTCACCATTCCCCTCGTAGTTTTTGCCCCAACAACTGCAGCATCCTGCCAAAAATAGGGTTCTCCAGGCATGCCTAATGGTTTGCGGGGTTCTACGACAACTTCAGTAACTTCAGTGTTGTATTGAATCCTGCCGCCAAGTTTTAAAAATTCTGTTTCATAAAATTTTACAAGCGAATCAACATCTATGAAACCCGCTTTTGGAATCAATATGCCTTTATGAACATTTCCTAAACCCATTAATTGTGCTTCTTCATCATCTGAAAAATCTGTCTTAATGCCGAGTTTTTTGGCTAATTCGCTTTCATCATACTCCCTATATTGGAAGCCTTTTTCACTTAAATCCGTCAATACAGGTAGCATTTTGTGGTATTCCTCTTCGTCAAAGAGCCACAAATATCCAGCCCAACGCAGTTTCAAATCATAATCCAAATCACTTTGTACGTGCCTATAAAATTCAACAGAAGAATCAGCTAAAGCAAAATTTGTGCGGGAATAAAATAAACAGCGAAATGCTGCGGCACTCTTAGCAGTGCTGCCTTGTCCTGCCGCAGCCAGTTTATCAACAACTATCACATCAGCCTTTGGGTTTCTACTTTTGATATGATAAGCTGTTGCCAAGCCTATAATTCCAGCACCTACTATTAGTGCATCATGCTCAACCATGAGCATTCCTCAATCTGAGAGAAGTGTTAGAAAAGTGTGGCAACCACTTATAAAGCTTAATTTTTTACTAGATTTATTTGTTGATGATCTTGTAAGGGAACACTTATTTATTTCCAGAGAATATGAGATAGAGCAAATATCTTAAGACATTGGAGGATTAGTTGCAAATGCTAACAAATAGAAAGGGCGTTTCAACTCTTACACTGATAATTCTGATATTGTGCTCTACTGTTTTTGGAGCTTTCTTATCCTACATGTGGGTTATGTCAAACTTCTACCTAGAACCTGAAAACACAAGCTTAGTCATAACAAATGTTAATTTTCCAGTTGACCATGCAGACTATTTCTACGTAACTGTGATGAATCCGTCACATTCGCCATCTGCCACAAACATAACAAGCATCTTTTTTACGACGGAGGGAGACAACGAAGTCTATAATGTAACAAGTACCTCACCAGAGACACTTCCAATAACTCTCGAAAGAGGAACAAATAAAACTATCAAATGTGAAAGATCCTGGGGTGAATTTGCAGGAAAAACAATAACCGTGCATGTTTCCGCATCTTCCGCTTCAGGCGCAACCGCATCAGTTAAGACCAGCTTTGTTAAATTAAGGCTGGCAGTGGAATTTGATTCCGGAAGAAGTTGCAGATATTTCTATGTAAGTGTCATAAATGATCAACAATCCGCAATAAATCTTACATTAAAAAAGTTATATGTTAATCTTGCACCCATTGAAAATGCCACACAAATCCTTGGCAGTCGATCTATTACCATTTTTGGAACCGCTCTGCCCAACAATGGAGAACCACTTTATCTTCAATGTTCATATAACTGGGAAGGTAATGTGGCCAGCCAGAGAGTTAGGGTGGAAACAGTAGAAGGCTATTATGCTGAAGCTACTGCAAATGTTACTGCAAATGTGTTTCTAAAGATAACAGATGTCACATTCAACAAGATGAATCCTAATGAGATGAGTATAACAGTTTCTAACTCGGTAAATTCAAGCACCAAAGTTGATATAACAGACATTGCTCTCACCTATGATAATGGGACACAACCTCAAGAATATCATATAAACGGGAGTTATACGACTCCATCTTTCGCTCCATACTATACACTTAACATAAATAAAAGCGTAACTTTTGATCATTGCCTTTGGAACTGGAGAAATTTGCGTGACCAAAATGTCACAGTAACCGTATACACAAAACAAGGGTATACGCCTGTATCAAAAATAGTGAAGACTCCAAAGGAAATAGTATTCAGCGTAAATGTAAGCTTTGATTTGACTGATACAGCACATTTCTCTGTTAATGTTACAAATATGCCATGTTCTCTCCAAAATATTACTATTACACAAATAAAGCTTAACACAAACTCATCAAATTTCACTTCTCAAACAATATCTATAGGAAATTGGAACCAGTTCAATTGTGGATTTGATTGGACAGCTTTTAGAGGAAGCTTGGTCACCATCATGGTTAACGCATCGAATGTTATTCAACATCAAAATGTAACATTGCCCTCTATACTGTTAAAAATAATCGATGCTAACTTTACTGAAACTGGAGATAGCCGAGGGTTCACCGTAACTGTCGAAAACATTAATAACTCTTTGCTAAATGCCACCATTGCCAACATAGTGGTGCGCTTCGGAAATGAAACAGTTTTTCAAGCTGAAGGCATCAGATACACAGTCGAAGTTGGCAAAAATGTCACCCTTACGTTTTCGTGGAACTGGAGCGATTACAACACTAAAGAGGTAAAAATAAGCATCTACACTGTGGAAGGCCTCGAATTCGCCAACGCATTCATAGTTTAGCAGAATCCATTTGCATAATCTTTATTTCCTTTTCAATGCAAAAGCCTAAAAAGCAGAGGGCAAAAGCCTTGGCAAAAATAGAAGTCACAGAAAGAGTGCGCACTATAAAGTATGCCATCCGCGATGTTATTATCCACGCGAAACAAATAGCAAAAACTGGTAAGAAAATTTATTACTTAAATATAGGTGACCCTGTTGCTTTTGATTTTGAAACGCCTCAGCATATTCGTCGAGCTTTGACAATGGCTGTTGAAGAAGGTACAAATGCGTATTCGCCTTCTGAGGGTTTACTAGAACTGAGAGAAGCCATAGCTGAAAAGGAAAAAAGGATTAATAGTATAGACATCTTAGCCGATAATGTTGTTGTAACTCAGGGAATTTCTGAGGGTATTCAAATGGTTATGGCTGCACTTATTGATGCTGGAGATGAGATTACTCTTCCAGGTCCAACTTATCCGCCGTATATTTCTTATGCGAGATTTTTTGGTGGAAACCCCGTTACTTATGAAACTGTTGAAGAAGAGTGTTGGCAACCAAATATTGATGATTTACGAGGTAAAATTTCGGAAAGAACGCGTGGAATAGTAATTATTAATCCTAACAATCCGACTGGTGCTGTTTATGGCGAGAAAGTTGTCAAGCAGATTTTGGATTTGGCTGGTGAATATGATTTGCCTGTTTTGTCTGATGAAATTTATGATCAGATAATTTATGAGAAAAAATTCGTTAGCACGGCTCATCTTGCGAAAGACGTTCCGGTAATAGGGCTTAATGGATTTTCTAAAGCCTATTTGATGACTGGATGGCGTCTCGGTTATGTTTACTTTCATGATGAAGAGAATCAACTGCAAGAGCTGAAGCAATGTGTCGAAAAAGAAGCGAGAATTCGCCTTTGTGCAAATACGCCTGTTCAAAAAGCTGGAGTAGCAGCGTTGAATGGTCCACAACATCATGTGAAGGAGATGGTTGAAAGACTTGAGCAAAGGAGAAATTATGCGTTAAAAAGGCTGAATAACATTAAAGGGATGAGTTGTGCGAAACCTGAAGGAGCCTTTTATGTTTTTCCAAAGATTCACGGCGTAGGTTCAAAGTGGAAAACAGATTTTGAATTTGTTTTGAGCCTTTTAAAAGAAACTGGTGTGCTTTTTGTACATGGGTCAGGGTTTGATCCTGTCTATGGTGCTGGACATGTTAGAGGAGTTTTCCTTCCACCAATCCCAACATTGGAGCAGGCTTTTAACGAAGTGGAGCGTTTCATGGAAAAAAATAAGTAAATATGAAAATACGGCTTGCTTGCATTTTTTCTACTCGTAGATTGGTATTCCTTCATTTGGGCTTCGAACTAGTTTTACAAATTCTTCCATCAATTTTCTAGTGACAGGACCAGGGGTTCCCTTTCCTATTTGTCTCTTGTTTATTTCTCTCACAGGCACGATTTCTGCAGCGGTTCCAGTAAAGAATACTTCATCAGCATTGAATAATTCGTATGGTGTTATGTTCTTCTCTGAAACTTCATATCCTAGTTTTCTGGCAAGTTTCATTACGGCCTCGGCTGTTATTCCAGGTAATGCCCCTGTATAGCTTGGCGGCGTGAATATGCTTCCGTTTTTAACTATAAATACGTTTTCCGCTACTCCTTCACATACGAAACCGTTCTTGTCAAGGCAAATTGCCTCGTCCACTTCGTTTATGTTTGCCTCTATTTTTGCCAGTATGCTGTTGAGATAGTTGAGTGATTTTATCTCGTGTGTTGTAGCGTCTACTGGGTCTCTTTTTACCCATGAAAGCATAGCGGTGACGCCTCTTTCTTTGGCTTCGCTTTTATGCAATGCAATAAAATCGGTTATCACTATTACTGTTGGTTTCAAGCATTTTTTCGGATTTAATCCAAGGTCGCCTACTCCTCTTGTGACTACAAGGCGAATATACGAGTCTTTCAGATTATTTTTTCGCAGGGTTTCCAGTACTATATTTATCATTTCATCTTTTTGGATTGGAATTTGCAGCATTATTGTGTGAGCTGAACGGTAAAGCCTGTCGATATGTTCTTTAAGTTTGAATACAATGCCGTTGTAAGCGCGTATCCCTTCGAATATGCCGTCTCCGTAAAGAAGGCCATGGTCATAAACTGAAATTTTCGCTTGTGACTTTGGATAGTAATTGCCATCTATATAGACAAGTAATTCTTTCTCCAATATTTTAGCCTCTTTTACACTGGAGAGTTTGAGTATTCAATTAAGGTTTGATATAGTTTTTGTAAAAATTAGTTGTTTTTAACCATTGTTAACCATAGAATTGTGGTCTTTTTGACAAATGTCTGGGCAAGGGTAATGGTTTAAAGGGTTTGGTTTTCATTATTTCCTTGATTTCGCTTATTAATTGTTTAAGCTTAATTTTGCGTATTTCTCCAGTTCTCCTGTCTCTTACGGGAAGCATGTTAGATTCTATCTCTTTTTGTCCAACAACGATTATGTAGGGAACCCATTCCATTTCAGCCTCGCGAATTCTTTTTTGCAAAGTCAATGCTCTGTCGTCAATATCTACACGTATGCAATGCGGCTCTATTTCTTCCACGAGTTTTTCAACTTTTTTCAGGTATTTGTCTGACATTGGAATTATGCGTATTTGCGTTGGTGAAAGCCATAAAGGAAGCATCGGTGGTTTGCCATTTTGCTGTTCCTTATATGCTTTCTCCAGTAATGCGTATACGCATCTTTCGATTGCACCACTTGGGGAGCAGTGTAGAATCAGTGGATGCTTTCTTTCACCTTTTTCGTCAACATATGTTATGTCGTATCTTTTGGCGTTTTCCACATCTATCTGGTCTGTTGAAAGGGCTGCAGCTTTGTTCTGATTATCCACAAAGTTGAAGTCCCATTTTAGTCTAAAATAGAAGAAGGGTTTTTCCCACATTTCAACTAGCACTGATTTGCCGAGGACTCTTACTAAAGAGTTGATGAATCTCTTATTCTTATTGTAGAAGTCTTTTGTGAATCGAATTGCAACTTCAAAATCGTCTTTTGATAAGCCAATTTCTTCACAAATGTTTATGCATAGTTTGAATCTCGTCATGAACTCTTTTTTGGCTTGTTCAAAGTCTGTGCAAAATGCGTGGCAGTCTGGCATTGTGAATGCTCTTAAGCGTCTTAAGCCAACCACTTCTCCGCTTTTCTCTCTTCTGAAACTGTAGCGGGTTAATTCGTAAACTTTCAGTGGCATGTGTTTATATGAGAACTGTGTGTCGTGAACCATCAGGAACTGTCCGAAACAAGCAGCAAACCGCAGAAAAAGTTCTTTATCCTCTGACTTTAGCAGATATTGTCTTGCAGGAAAGCGGTTGATATAGTCTGCTAGGCTTGGATGTTGAAAGTCATACATGACAGGAGTTTCAACTTCCATGGCGCCATACTCAATCATCTTAGCAGTGACAAACTGTTCAAGCAAGGATTTAATCAGTCGTCCTTTCGGATACCAGCGTATATTTCCTGGGTCGCTTCCAAGCTCATAATCAGCTATTTCCAGCCTCTTCATTAATGGAACATGCGGCGGCATCTGCTGACTTGCTCTTACCTTAGTTATTTCGTATTTCGCGAATTTTTCAAGATTTTCATTTTTTTTGAAATTAAATTCTTCAGTAGACACTATCTTTCCGTCTGGCTGGAGAATGTACCAAAAGGATTCTAATTTTTCTTCAGCTTTTACTGCTTCAGAAACTTTTTCCTCTTTTTCTATTTTTTCTTCTACTGGGAATATCGCACGAGATTGCTCTGCAAGTGGATGCCCTTTTATGGATATTGTGAATTGTTTATTCCAGCCGAAGGGGGCACGATATGTTTCTATATTCTTCTCTTTTGCATAAGATTCCATAGTTTTAACTACTTTCAGTGCCTCTGCTGGGTCTGCCAAGTTGCTACTTAAATGCGCATAAGGATAGATTAGAATGCGGTTCACCTTGAGCTTTTCGAGGGAAGCTTGGGTTTCATCTATGGCTTTTTTGGCTACTATTGTGTTGTCGCCTTCTTCTACTGCTGTAAATAAAACAACAATTTCCTCTAATCGTGCAGCTTCCTTTTCAGCTTCTTCAGCCATTGCTATTTCTTTCTGTATAGGCTTATACTCGATGAAGTTAGCATGAAGTTGCAATATTCGCATCTGTAGCCTCCTCTCCTAGACGCTGTACCGCCATTTTTCAAGTTGCTTATCCTTTTTTGTTCGTTTCTTAAACTCTTTATAATGTTCTTTGCATAGATAAGCGCGTTTCTCGCTGCTTCCTACATTTAAGCCTGCAGACCTAACTTTTTCGCCTGAAAGTGAACGGACCGCTTCGTTACTGCAACCTGATATACTACATTTTACGCCTTTGTCAATGCGTCCCAAAGATTAACGCCTCTTTTAATAGGAGTATGCTTTATTCCTTAATTTCTTTTTCATAAAGTGTATGTGCTCTCTGATAAATTTCTGCCTTATCACAGGAGAATGTTGGACCTTGTGCTTCTACAACAATTGATGCGATTGCGGAGCCAACGCATGCACATCGTAAATAGTTTGCATCGTTGACGTATTCGCTGAGGAAGCCACCGATGAAGGCGTCTCCAGCTCCTGTTGGGTCAACGATTTTTTCTGGTTTATATGCTGGGATGTTGTGAATTTCGTCTTCAACAGAAAGTGTGGCGCCTTTCATTCCTAAAGTGACTATGACCACTTTTACCCCATAATCATGAATCGATTTTATGGCAGGGGTCAAGTCTGACTGATTTGTAGCGGCCTTAATCTCAGCTAGAGAGGACTTGTAAATATTTACTATTTCCAATATGTGCTTGTCTTTAAGAGGGCCTAATGTAACATTGCCGTTTCCATCAAAGTTTCTTACTAGCCCTTGTGGGTCAAAAGATAAGCATTCTGCATATTTTTTCAATTTTTCAATAACCTCGTATGCGACTTCTCCGGCTATAGGCGCAATATGGATGGCGTTAGCTTTCAGATGATTTGGCAAATCTTCGACAGTAATTGGTGGGGCTCGATTCCTTAGTTGTAGTGTACGTTCTGATAGGTCCCTATTGTATTTAAGTTCAAAATGTGTAGTAAGTGCATTTTCAACTTTAGCTGTTCCCATTAGTTCGATGTTTTCTTGTCTAAGCAACCACAAGTAAGCATTTGGGAAATCATTGCCAACTTTGGAGATTACAGCAACTCTCGCGTCTAAACGCCTAGCTGCAAGGGAAACATATGTGGGAGAACCGCCTAAAACAACAAAGGGCTTATGCCTATCTGGCAAAAGGATTGAGTCTATGCTGAAGTGTCCCACAGTTACAACGTCAAACATGGTGAGTTAAGCGCCTCTGTAAGGTATTGTATCTCATTAAACTTAAAAGCAGCGGAACATGACTGTAAATTTGGCAAAACTTGTAAAATATTTCTGAACATGCTAAATCTTTGACTGCAGCAAAAGTATCGCCCTGGCCAAGTCTCCTCCACTTTCTTCCAATGCTTTTTTTGCTTCTTCTACACTTTTGCCTGTTTGATCTGCTACAAGTCTTATGTCTTCTTCTGGTATAGCTAATTTTCGTTCAATGGTTTTTTCAGTGATTTTTCCACCTGTTACTTGGAAGATTTTTTGCCCTTGCATTTCAAGTATTGCTACTTCTGGCTCTTCTATAGTGATTTCTTTGCTGCTGGTTTTTATAATAACCTGTTCTGTATCAGCTATTGTATCCATGTTCATACCCATGCGTTGCATCATACGTTTTGCTTCTCTCGGGTTAATGCGCCTGTGCATGAAATCACCTTTCTTTAATCTAACAGTTACTTTTCAACTCTCATAAATTTAACTTTCCTGCAAGCATCCACGTCTCACTTTAACTGCGACACCTTTTTTGAAACTTTTCATTTCCTCACCTGATAAAACAGTTCTTCCAACCGCCAAAACTTTGCGGTCTTTGTTCACTATAATTACCTCATCCTTTGGGCGAATTTCCTCATCAGCATCAATAACATGCGCTGCAAATACATCACCACCTTTAACAATAAACTCTGAAACATCATCTCTAACGGTTATGAAGCATTTTGCAGCAGTGTCATTTTGAACAATTCGTTTTGCTCCCGTAATGCTTAGAGAAAATAAACCGTCTGTGGGACGAAGGGTCACAAGTCTTTTTCCATTCAAATAGACATAGCGTATTCTACCAGTTCTCTTTGAATAGTAAATATCAACATTTTCTGGAAAAAGTCTAATTCCTACACCTTTCCCAAACTGGTAATCAGCAATACTTCTAATTCGCTTGAGTGCTTCTTCCAATCTTGAGTCACCATTGACTGGAATATTTGCGATTCGACAACTATAAACATAACCAAATAATAAAAACAGTTTAGGTGTGTGTCAATCATTGCGATGTGAAGTCTGCGGAAGCAAAATTCATGGCAAACCATACAAGGTAATAATTGAAGGTGCAAAACTAACAGTATGCAACGAATGTTCAAAACATGGCAAAATCATCATTGAAGAAGCGAAACCTAAAACTACGTCACTGAAACCTAAACCACTATTTCCATCTTCTAGAGTTGAAAGTAAAAAATCTTTTGAAACCGCTGTGGAATTAGCGCAGGAACTAGTGGAAAACTTTGGCTTGAAGATAAGGCATGCAAGAGAAAAGCTTGGGATTTCACATGAAGAATTAGGTAAAAGAATAAATGAAAAGGTCTCTGTTCTTAGAAAAATCGAAACTGGAAAAATGAAGCCAGACAATGTGCTAACTGCAAAGCTTGAGCATGCTTTAAAAATCAAGTTGTTGGCGCCTGCTTCTGTAGAAAAAATCCCACCAACAAAGGTTTCTGGGCCAGTGAGCCGTTCGCTCACGCTTGGAGATTTAATACAGCTGAATAGGAAGGATCAGGGGAAGGAGGAGCCGACTGAACGAAAGTCCTCATAGTTCAACGACGACAATCTTTTGAATCGTCAAGCCTCGAAGAACTTAAAAATTTGGCGGAATCAGCAGGATACATTGTAGTTGGCAAAATGGAGCAAGTTCGAGAGCCAGATCCTCGTTACCAAATAGGCGCTGGAAAGGTGAAAGAACTGGCTGAGCTTGTGAAAGAGACAGGTGCACAGAAAGTGATTTTTGATAATCCTTTGAAATCTGTTCAAGCCTATAATCTTGCAAAAGCCACAGGTGTAGAAGCTATTGACCGCTTTCAATTAATCCTCGAAATTTTTTCTAGAAGGGCAACAACCACTGAAGCACAAATGCAAATTCAATTAGCTAGAATGCAATATGAGTTAGCACATGCCAAAGAGCGCGTGAGGCTGGCAAGAAAGGAGGAGCAGCCAGGATTCATGGGGCTTGGTGCTTATGAAGTCGATGTTTACTACGAAGCTGTAAAAAGACAAGTGCATACAATACGTAAGAAGTTAAAGAAAATTGGGGGAAAACGTGTTCTGCATCGTGAAAGACGAGCAGAATTAGGCTTCCCATCAATATCTTTAGCTGGATACACCAATGCTGGGAAAAGCTCACTGTTCAATGCACTTACCGAAGAGGAAGTTCCCGTGGATAAATCATTATTTACAACACTTTCGACAACGACAAGGCTTGTAGAATTTTCAAAAAAGAAATTTCTATTAACTGACACAGTGGGCTTCATTGACCGGTTACCTTTAACATTAATAGAAGCTTTTCATTCAACTCTTGAAGAAACCATTTATTCTGACTTGATACTTCTCGTAGTGGATATAAGTGAACCCATTGAAGTCATTGAAAAGAAACTGACTGTTTGTTTGGAAACTATACAGCGTATAGAAGCATCTGGCATTCCATTAATTACAATTCTAAACAAAATTGACTTAATAACAGAAGCAGAAATGCTTCAAAAACTTGAAATTCTAAAAGAAAAGGTGCATAAGCCAATCTGTATATCTGCTTTACGTAAGACTAATCTTGACTCACTTAAACAGGAAATAATAAAAATACTGAAAAACTACATTCGCGCCTCTCTTGTAATCCCATTAAAAAATCAGGTGATGCCTTTTATCTCGTGGCTTTTTAAAAGTGCAGATGTTAAAACAATAAAATATGAAGGTAATTCTGCCCACATAATTTTTGAGGCTGTTCCATCATTTGTGGAGAAAATTCGAAATCGTGTGGAAGAATTTGATGGAAAATGTCAAAAAATCTAATCAAACGAAGAACATGTTTGAAGTTGCAGTGTTAAGGTGGGGTCATCGTCCACAAAGAGACGCTAGGCTCACTACTCATGTTGCACTGGTAGCCAGAGCACTCGGAGCGACAAGATTTGTTTTGTCAGATATTGAGGACAAGAAGATTAAGGAGACAGTTGAAAAAGTTAAAACTAATTGGGGAAATGGGTTTCGTTTTGAAATGGGCACTTCGTGGAAAAAAGTTGTTAAAGACTGGAAGGCAAAAGGTGGAATAGTTGTTCATCTCACAGCTTATGGAGAAAACATCCAAACAAGCAATGTACTGCAGAGAATAAAGGAAACTGAAAAAGCCATTCTAATCATAGTCGGAAGCCAAAAAGTTCCTAGAGAGTTTTTTTCTAAGGCTTTTTCCGATTTTAACGTAGCAATTGGAAATCAACCGCATTCTGAATGTGCAAGCTTAGCTGTTTTTTTAGATCGTTTATTTAAGGGTGAAGAGTTGAAAAAAAGTTTTAGAAATGCAAAAGTTCGCATAATTCCCCAAGAAAGAGGGAAAAAAATACAAACATTAAAAAATTTGCAGTCTAGTAGATTGGATAAAGAGATTTAAGTTAAAGATTACAAATAATAATACAGAGAATGTTCAACAGTTAGCAAAGGTTTCAAACATTGTCAACCATAGACGATTTAACATTAACAAAAATCGCAGAAGCTTTAGGTGAAGAAGAAGCCGTTAAATTAATTGGTATTCTGAAAAATTCAGATGAAATCACAGATGATGAAATAGCAAACAAAACTGGCATAAGACTAAATTCGGTTCGCAAGATTCTGTACAAACTTTACGATCATTCTCTCGTCAGTTTAAGACGAACACGCGACCCTAAAACCGGGTGGTTCATCTTTCATTGGAAACTGCAGCCAGATCAGCTTGAAGGTTTCATACTAAGCCAGAAACGTCGTGTGCTCGAAAAACTTAATATTCGCTTGGAATATGAGAAGAACCATGATTTCTACTATTGTTACACGGCTGGGTGCAGGCGAATTCCCTTTGAGGAAGCAGTGGAACTTGTCTTTCAATGTCCAACTTGTGGAAAGCCTCTTATGCATTATGAAAATGATAAAATTATTGATGTATTAACAAAAAAAGTTGAGAAGTTAAGGAAGGAATTGGGTGAGTGAACAGCTTCCATCAAGAGAACAAGCTCTGCGTCTTCTTCATCAGAGTAGATGTTTAAGAAACGTCATAAAACATTGTGAGGCAGTTGCAGAACTTGCTGTGGAAATTGCAAAGACTTGCAGAGAAAAAGGATTAGATGTTAATTTAGAACTTGTGGAGATAGGAGCTCTTCTTCACGATATTGGGCGATCAAAAACTCATAGTGTCCATCATGCAATAATAGGTGCTGAAATCGCCAAATCGTATGGATTACCAGAACCAGTGATTTCCATAATAAAAAGGCATGTTGGCGGCGGAATAACTGTAAGCGAAGCGAGAAAACTAGGGTGGCCTAGGGATGTTTATGTTCCTACAACTTTAGAAGAGAAAATTGTTTCATATGCAGATAAGCTAATTGAGGGTTCACATCGTGTACCAATAGAAACAACCATCAAAAAATTCTCGAAAGAATTGCCACCATCAGCTATTGCTAGAATTTGGAGATTACATGAAGAAATGTTGAATTTGATTGGCGACTGCGAATGCCTACCGTGAATCTTCTAGCAAAAGTACATAGCGATTCTCAACTCAAAATTGTCGAGCGGCTTTTGAGGTTAAAACTGAAATGCTTGAACGTGGAAACCAATATTTGCAAGGTTACTTCGCGTGGTTGGGTTCAAATCACTGTTTCTGGTGAGGATGAAAAGGCCGCATTGCATTATTTGACTGAAGAGACAGGATTAGCCGCTGTAAGTTTAGACGATGTAAAAAAATTTTCTATAATGAAAGGGTACATAACATCCATCGATAAAAGCAAAGACAAAATTTACGTGGACATGGGCATTTATCTGCCCAAAATTATTGATGTTGCAGTTTCATTGCAGCATTTACAAGTGCAGCTTGTTGATGGAAAAAAGATTGCACTTAACGAAATTGTGGAAGTCTTTGGTCTTAGCGAAAATTCTCCTTTATCCATTAAAATCTTCAAAGTTGACAAAGAAAATAATTGTATTGAAGGTTTGCTGTCGGAAAATCAGCTTAACCAATTTAAGAATTGGGCAAGTTCTTTGTTGGATAGACTGATAATTTTAGGTGTGTCTGAAGAAGAAGTGAAGTTGACTTTAAAAAGAGCAGGATGTAACCGTGATTTGACAGGGATTGAGACTTTAGGGTTATTTGAATACGCTGTGGCATGCAAACTTGGAACAGATGCTGCGGGTTTAGTTCCGAAAATCGGCAGGAATTTACGAAACGCAGCTTTGACTGTTTTTGATTCGGAAAGAGTGTTGAAGCTTCTGAATTATTAATAAGGCTCATTTTTTGGTGACTAGGTATACACCGATGAATATTAGAAAACCACCTAGAATGATGGATGAGCTTAATATTTCCTCTACGAGGATTATTGCAAACAGCACAGTTATCAATGGCTCTGCAAAAAGGAATGAACTAGTAACCGTTGCACCCACCTTTTTCATGACGTATAACCAAATGTAATAACCTAAAAACGAGCATGTGATGGCTAAATATAAGATTGCTAACCAGCCATTGAAACTTATTTTCACAATCTGATGAAAAGAATTCTCAATTAAAGCGAAAGGAATCAAGCATAATGCCCCAAGCACATTCACGTATGTTGCAACTAAAAATGGATCATACTTATCCGTTATTTTCTTTCCCAGAAGACTATAGGTAGCCCAGAGAATTGGTGTAGAAAGCAGAATTAAGCTTCCTAAAAGGAAAGTTGGATTTTCTGAAAAGTTTGTAGTTCCACCTGCAACCACGATATAAGTGCCTACTGCAGCGATTCCAATGCCTAAAATTTGTCTTTTTGCTAAATACTCTTTGAATATTACCCTTGAGAAAATAGTTATGAGAACTGGCGAAAGTAAGCAGACTAGAATTGCTGCAATGGATGCTCCTGCCATTTGAATTCCAGTATATTGAGCTGTGAAGAAGAAAGTCACGCCGGTAAGCGCTAGAAATAATAACACTGGAAAATCCCCCTTCTTAATTAAAAGTCTATAATTTTCCTTTCTTTTCCTCTCAACTAAAACTGCAATAACGAAGAGTCCGCCAGCAATAAGGAATCTTAAAGTTGCTATTCCAATAGGGGTTAATCCCTCTTTTAGAGCTATTTTAACAACAACGAAGGAACTTCCCCAAAACAAAATTAACATAATCATCAAGAAACTGTTAAAGTGATTAATGAACTTACTATTCATAGAGAACAATTACTTTTGCGCACGTATAAAGTTAGGCTACTACTAGCAGTGCAAACTATTCATAAGAAGTCGAACATGAAAGGGCCTAACCTTAAAGTGCCCGATCTTTGGCCTATGGTCATGCGGCTGTTCGTAAGTCGTACAAGTCCCGCAAAACCTTTATTAAGTCTTACTATACAATTAAAATCAATAATTCGATCAGAGGGCAAAAAATGAGACGGACATTGAAGACGAACATTGATGTGGACAAGGACTTCTCTCTTGTTCCGATATCTGAGAAAATCAGAGAGAAACACTTTGCAGAAATATTAGATGTACTTTCTTTGAAAGATTTGACTTTGACGCAACGGAAAAAAGAGGCAAGTAAACCAATTTACTTAGTTCGATATGAGTAGCTTTTGCATTTTCTTGATTTTGGATCTTTAGAAATACAAAAAACTTGGGTATTATAGTCAAAACATTTATTGGGTTCTAGGATAAGACCAGAAGCAAATGGTGTAAAAAATGGGCGAATCATTCGAGTTTGATGTTCGAAAGAAGATTACCAAGGTAAGAGAAGACCTCAGCAAAGGAGAAATAGACGTCAGAGCCAAATTATCCAATATTGAGAAAATTAAAGTCGAGGCGTTAAAGAAGACGGGGGAGATGAAATATTCTGCACAACACGATGTGGAAAAGATCGACTAGGATTTTATGAAAAAGGTGGAGTTAGATAACCAAGTTAAAGCAAGGCTTGTTTTCGAAATTGCCTCGCTAAAGAGCGACATTGAAAAAGATCCAGGGGGCTAAGGAATACGCTTTTAGGGAAATCTCTGTCTTCGTGACCACAAAGAACCAGGCGTGTAAAGAGCATTGTTTAATTATGAGAGAGGCTGCTAAAGGAATCAGGCGTGCGACAATCTTTTTTCTCGTTTAGAATTTAGAAACTTGATTGTTACTTGAGAAGGATGAACAATGATAGCGTGAATAGTGGTGGCAGTCGAAAAATTTATTCTTTAAAAGAGAGGTTGGAAAGAGACCGGCTTTCTTGAGCTCTAAGAGCTCGCTGAGAGATGACTTTATCAGTTACTACACCTCCGGCGCACGTAACAAAAACTGAAATACTCTATACTTCACGAGGCGACCCATTGGAACACGGTTCTGGGCTGGTCCTAATTGTTTTTGTCTTGCTTGGAAACCTAGCTGGTGTAGTTCGAGCTGATGTTTTCGGAATTGATAAAGAAGGAATAGTTGACAGGGTGAAAGATGGAGACAGTTTCAATCTCACTTCAGGCGAGGGAATCAGGTTTGCCGACATAGATGCTCCTGAATGGAATGAAACAGGAGGAATCGCAGTAAAGAACTACCTTATTGATTTTTCAACTAATATGGAAAGCATGTTTTCTTGGATGTCAACGGCATCTCCAGAAATGATGGCGGGAGACGACTGATTTGTGTTGTTCTTGTCAGTTATAACGAAACGCATTACCTAAATATGAACAAGCAAATGACTGAATCTGGCCATGCTTGGATTTGGAACTTTGCAAACAATGAGTTCAACCCAGAGACATGGATCCGGCTTGTTGCCAAAGCCGAAGTTGTTTCAGGGTTCAGCACATTTCTCGGTCTCCTATTACTGATAATCACAGCATCGGGGATTACGGTATTTCGTATAAAGAGACTCTGTTAAGTAGCGTTGAGAGAGCTAAGAGGCCTACAGAGAAATAGAATATTGCACTATTCTCACGCTATTTCTTACGTTTACTATACCCTGCAGGGAGTCCAACACTTCGTTTCTCTCTCCCTGCAATCTCATGTGCTATTTATGATCTAAAACTTTCTTTTTCTTACCGTTAGGCACAATTCATCCTCGTCAACAAGTTAGACTTTGGTCTTACTTCTATAAGAAATGTGCGCGCCCTATGCCTTTTTTGCTTTCTGCTCCTGAAATGTCTGAGGTCTTGTCCGAATTCTCCTGTGAAAGATTAGCGCACGTTTCAGCCCAGCCTTGAGCAACAGCAGAAACTTAGTTCCGCAGTTTCCACAGTCTCCAGAAGAAAATAAGCGGCCACCCACATAGAAAGCAACACTGGACCTGAATAGTCCCGGCAGCACACTCGCTAGTCAAGATGAAGCAAGAAAGACAGTCTCGCGTCTTGATGAAGTTCTTAAGGTTGATATATTGAAATTATCGGAATGGTAGCTATATTTCTATTTTGCCTAAGCCATATGGGAAACGTCTTGACGAGCCTTAGGAAGCGGTTGGACGCCACGATTGCAATGCTAGCTATTGTCCGAGAGAAGATCAAGAACTGCCGCGGATACCCTCCATGTTGTCTAACGTTTCATAAGGATAACCGAATTAGTTGTGATGTGCTTGGGCCTATGACAGAGAGTGTATTTTTGACGCATTGTAAGAAATGCCGAGAAATGATGGTGGAGACACTGGGTCATATGTATCAATCAATGGATCGGGAATCAACGATAGATAAAAAGGGAAGTGACTAGACGATTTTCTGTTTGTCTAGGTCTAGTATTCTTTTATTGTGGTAGTTGGCAGTATGTAGGTCTCAGTAACCCATGGAATATTGCGGATATATTTTTGCACGAAGTTCATAGCATTGTCGTGATTGCCTGCACAGAACCACACGCAAGCGTCCCATGTTCCGAACACGTAGTAAGAGCAGTTTAGGTTTATGTCTGGCATTGGGTTCTTCTGCAGTTTTCGTAGGTGTTGCACTGCCTCTTCGGTGTGGTTAGGATCGATTTTGAGGAGTATCATGTACCAATTCATTCTTAGATCACTTGCAAAGCCTATAAGCCTCCAAACGCTTTTAGCCTTTATGAATTTCAAATCTGAATCGAAATTGTTGATGTCTTGTAGGCAAGAGTCGTCAACAAACTTATAACATTGAATTTCCCCTCGCAATGGCACAAGTGCAAACGCAAATGCCTCATAAACGAAACGCCTTGTCATATTTAGATCGATCGATCTTGTTGAAAAGTCTCGTAAATCAGGCTTCAATCTATCGAAAACGTTTGGAAACCACTTAAAACACGTATCGACGCAATACTCAACCGTGAATTCAGTGAACAACCCAGATTCAACAAACAAAAACATGGATTGGTGGGCCGGGCCGGACTTGAACCGGCGACCTTTGGCTCGTAAAGCCAATGTCCTAACCAAACTAGACGACCGGCCCAGCTCTTTCCTTCGGTTTAGACGTTTTTATTCTATTAAAGTTGACTGATTGGTAATAAATATAAATTGATTGCTTCTTATACTGCAAAGAAAAGCGCGAGAAACAATTTCGAGCGATGTTGAGGAAGGAAAAATCTCAGGTGAGTGAATGAAAAGAATTATGGTTACCGGGGCTGGCGGACCAGCCGGCATAAACTTTGTCATGTCACTTCGAATTGCGCCGGAAAAAATGTTCATTGCTGGAACAGAAGCGAATCCGCATTTTGTTTATTTAGCTCCAACAGACAAGAAGTATTTAGTTCCAAAGGCAACAGAACATCTTTACATTGACAAATTAAACGAGTTGACAGAAAAAGAGAAAATCGAATTTTTGCATCCACAACCCGACATTGAAGTGCAAGTTGTCTCGGAAAATCGCGAAAAATTAAAAGCAAAAACGTTTCTGCCATCAAAAAAGGCAGTGAAGGCATGCCAAGACAAGCTGGAATCCGCAAAAATCTGGCAAGACAAAGGTATCCCCGTGGCGAAAACTATGGCTTTACGCAAAGAGCAAGACATAGACGATGCTTTTCAAGAGCTCGGAAACCCCATTTGGATTAGAGCCAGACATGGTGCTGGCGGCAGGGGCAGTACACAAGCATATGACAGAGATACAGCGATTTCATGGATTAATTATTGGAAAGCTAGAAAAGTGGGTTGGGGGTTCATTGCTCAAGAGCATTTACCTGGAAAAAACATAGGTTTTCACAGTCTTTGGAAAGAAGGCGAGCTTGTCACGTCTATGGCTAGAGAACGTATAGAATATATTTATCCAAATCTTGCGCCTTCTGGTGTTACTGGCACGCCTGCAGTTCAAAAAACGGTTCATGATGAGCAAGTGAATAGGATTGGCATCGATGCTGTGCTTGCGATTGACCCAAACTTTAACGGCATTGCATGTGTCGATTTAAAGGAAAATGGTGAAGGTGTTCCATGCGTTACTGAAATTAATGCTGGAAGAATGTTCACAACTTCCTTTTTCTTTTCGTATGCAAGCAAAATGTTACGCAAAGATTACTACGCAAACATTCCCTACCTATATGTAAAATTAGCATTCAAAGAAGACATACCAAAGAGCATTCCAAAATACAATGTTTTGCCAGAAAACATTTACTGGATTCGCCACATGGACGCACCAGCAAAACTAGTGAAAGACGGAAAAGTTATCGGAGAAATGTATCGTTGATCAACGCAGTTGTGTTCGACCTCGACGGTACACTAATCAATCTGCCAATTGACTATGGTAAACTCTTCCAACAATTCAGCAAAGTAACAAGAAACAAAAATGTCCGGCCATTAACAAAAACCATACCACAATTAGACGAAAGCACTAAAAAGAAAATCTTTGAAATTTGGGACAAGACTGAACTCGAAGCTTTTACACATGTAACCGTTAACGCTGATGGAATGGCACTTTACGAAGGGTTCAGGGAAAAACCAAAAGCACTTGTTACAATGCAAGGCAAACTCTTAGTTCAGAAATTTCTTAATTGTTTCTCTCTATCTTTTGATTGCACAGTGACAAGAGAACAAAGTCTTGATAGAATTGAACAACTAAAAATTGTCGCAGAAAAACTTAAAGTACCTATCAAGAACATGCTGTTTATCGGAAACACAGATGACGACTTGTCTGCGGCGAAAAAGTTGGGATGCCAATTTTTGAAGGTGACAACATGAAGATTTGGTATGACGCTTGCACTGGAAAACACTTAAGATATGGAATTGCAATTGCCAGACGCCTGAGAAGCCTAGGCGACGAGGTAACGGTAACAACAAGAAAACATCCAGACACATTGTCTCTGGCAGAACTTTTGAAAGAAAAAGTAATTGTTGCAGGGCAATATAATCCAAAATCTTTGCAGACAAGACTCGAAGAAGGCATAAAACGGCAACTTGTGCTTTGTAAGATAGCTGAGAAGGAAAAACCTAAAATTGCCATTTCACATGGTTCAGTAGATCAATGCCGTGTCGCCTTCGGTTTAGGCATACCAATAATTTCAACTTTAGATACGCCTTACGCGGAAGCAGTACATAGACTCACCTTACCCTTATCAGATTACATAGTAATTTCAAAAGCTATACCCAAAAAAAGCATACAAAAATACAATGTCAAAGCAGAAGTCGTGCAGTTTGAAGGCGTAGACGAAGTCGCATGGATCAAAGATTTTAAACCCATGGTCAAATACGATTTTGGAAAACCATTAATTGTAGTAAGGGAATACGAAGAAAAAGCTGTTTACGCCAAAAATAAAGCAAATTTACGAAAGATAGCAAAGGAACTTACAAAAATAGCAAACGTAGTTTTCCTATCCCGATATGCCCGCAAAAAAATTAAAGACTTAATTGTACCTCAATGCTTCATTGACTCTGCAAGTCTAGTAGCACAAGCAGACTTATTTGTTGGTGTTGGAGGAACAATAACAAGAGAAGCCGCTTTGCAGGGAACGCCCGCTATAGTTGTTAATACTTTTCAGCAGCAATACGTGAATGACTTTTTAATTAAAAAGGGGTTCCCAATTGTGAAAGTTGGCCCTTCAGAAGTAGTGAAAACTGCTGAAGAACTATTGGGCAAAAAACATAACGTCTGGCAACTGTTAGATAAGCTTGAAAACCCGGCTGACATCATTGCAAATATCGTGGAGAAATTAGCAGCCCCCTAGCTGCCGTTGGATGCTATATTCGATGTAAGTTTATATGTAACTCAATGTTATTTGAAAATCTCTGGTGAAGTTCATGCTGAAAGAGAACATCTTAATTGTTGGGTTGGGCGAAGTTGGCGCTGCACTTTTTGAGCTCTTTAAAGAAAGCGGGAAATTTGAAGTGCACGGTTTTGATTTGGACAAAGAAAAGATGCGAGAAATCACTGGAACAACGAAACTTCCGGAGGCTGTTGACGTGATGCATATTTGTTATCCATGCCCAAAACAAGAAGCATTTGTCAAAGTAACTATAGATTATATCAAAATGGTTAATCCCAAACTTACAATAATCGAAAGCACGGTGCCGCCACTTACAACTCAGAAAATTTACGAGGCTACAAATTCACAATTAGTTCATTCTCCAATTCGTGGAATGCATCACTCCTTGGAGACCATGAAGAGAGATATAATGTTCTGGAGCAAATATGTTGGCGGAGTAACAAAAGAAACTGCAGAAATAGCCAAAAAACACTATGAAAAGCTGGGATTAAGAGTTAAGATTCTGAAAAGTCCGGTGGAAACAGAGCTAGCGAAGCTTTTCGAAACAACGTATAGGGCTTGGATGATTGCTTGTTTCCAAGAAATGCATCGCATCTCACGACGCTTCAATGCAGACTTTGATGAAGTTGTTGACATGCTTGAGGATATACACCGCTTGAGGTTGAATAAACCTATTCATTATCCAGACGTTATTGGTGGACATTGTTTGATACCGAACACTGAATTGTTGTTAAATGTTTATGATTCGCAGTTTCTACGTTTGATTTTAGAGTCTAATGACAAGCGGAAAAAAGAAATTAGAGATAAAAGTGTCAAAGTGGAAGTTGAAAAGGTTAGGAAAAGAGCAGAAGCTCTTCAAAAGAAATTAATGAAGAAATTTAGGGTTAATGATCACAGTGTACTGTGCTGAGTTCTTTTCGACTTAGTTGCTTGAAGTTTTCCTAAAAGCTATTAAAAAGGCGCATCTTAAGCTGGGTTCAAGAGACTTATAGGGCTTGGATGATTGCTTGTTTCCAAGAAATGCAAGTATCTTGAGACATTTTGGAGCCGATTTTGATGATGTAAAGGATGTTTTGGAGGGCAGTCACTGTGCGAGGTTTGACAGATTCATAATGTTTCCAAAAGTCATTGGTGGGCACTAAGCGTACGCTTGATTTCGAATGAAGTTGTTCATAGAGAGCGTTGGAAGGAGAGTTAATGCCGAGAGCGATATAGATCCTTCGTTTTTGTTGGTTTTATCAGTTTTTTGGGAGCGTCTAAATTCTACCCTTCCTTTTATGAGAATGAGTAGTCATATCTTGTAGGCATTTATTCAGATTGTGCCTCTTCTAGGTTATTTGCTCTATCGGGACGCCTACGTTGCGAAATTCTGCATCTCGACCTACTAGCAGATTTGCCTTCTTCACGTTAGCGGTCGCTACCGCAAATGCATCGGCTAAGGATAGAGTATGTCTTCTCTTATTCTTTGCTGCCTCTTTCCAGAGTTCGTCGTCATCAACGGGAACTATTTCTAACCCATAGCCTCTGAGGTTCCGTTCCTTCTCCTCGGCGAGGTTAGGGCTCTTCCGGTATAGAATATAATAAAATTCTGTGAGATTGATAATGTTTAGGTAGCCCTTTATTTCTCCTTTAATTATCTTTGTTAGGTACCTCTCAACATTTTTTCCGTCTGGTTCTCCTAAGTAGAAGGCTAGACGGGCCTGGTGTCGAAGACAACGCTCACGTTTCGACGCCCTTTAACATCTTTTTCTCCCTCATCCAATCCTGCGTCCTGGCCTCCTTCAGAATCTCCCTCGCCGTCTTTCCCTCGAAGAGCCCCTTTAGAGAGCCGAATTCGTCTTCTGGTCTGGGCAGAGGCTTGAAGAGGATGCCCTCATCTGTTTCAACGACGAGAACTCTATCGCCTACGCTAAATTTCTCCCTTAAATCTTTGGGGATAGTCGCTTGCCCTTTTTTGGTAACACTAACAACTCTAGTCATCATATCTACCAAATTAATACTAGACATAGAAGTATTACCTAAATCTTGCCCCTTCGCTATGTTCTCAGGGATAATCATTAACGTTATAAGCATTTTATTTGGGATGGTGAAGGATAACATGAAGGGGGGGCTGGGTCCGTTGAAGGGAACTGGTGAGTAGATTGGGAATGCATTCTTAGACAAGACTTATGCAAATCATCATTCATAATGAATTTTCGAAAATATTTAAGGTAGGATAAAGTTTGTAGTTTACTGATGATGTAATGAAAGTTGTTATGATTAACGATTGCGCTTTTGTCGGGGAAACCTTGTTAAAGTATATGCCGAGTGAAATTGAAAAGGAGCACATTAAGCGTAGTAGAGGCTTATGGAGTAAAACCTTGGGTTTAACCTATAAAATTCTGAGACCAAAAGGTAACGTTTACCATGCGCATTACCTTCTTCAAGATTGTTACATTGCAGCTCGCTTAGGGAAAAAACCATTAATTGGACATGCGCATGGCAGCGATTTGAGAACAAGCCTTAAGCATCCTTTGTGGGGTAGGATAGTGAGACATAACTTGAAGAATTGTGATAAAGTTTTGGTAAGCACACCAGATATTCTCAGCATAGCAAAAAAGTTTCGAGAAGACGCGGAATATTTGCCTAACCCTGTTGACACTGAGCTTTTTTATCCAAAACCCATTGTTCAACATGGTGGAAAGAAAAAAGTGTTGATTGCAAGTGACTCCAACTGGAATGTGAAGGGCACCGACATAGCGGTAAGGGCTTTAAGCAAGATTAAGGATGAAGTTGATGTAAGCATTATTAAGTATGGCGTAGATTTTGATAGAACCATAACTTTAGCATCTTCGCTTGGTTTGCACTTAAATGTTTTACCAAAGGTTCCTCATAGTTGGCTTAATGAATATTACTGGAGCGCAGATGTGGTTATTGACCAATTTAGGGTAGGGTCATTAGGGATGATTTCTTTAGAAGCAATAGCCTCTGGCAGACCTGTTTTAACCTATGTTTCATCAGAATATCCTGAATACAGACATTTTCCATTAAAAGACATTAGTACAGAAGAGGAAATTGCAGGTTTGATAAGCAATGCTGTTGCTAGATTATGGAAAGAAGAGTATGCGTATCTTGAGAAGAATCATAAGGTTGATAGTGTCCTTCAAAGACTCGTAAGTATTTATGAAGTGGTAGTCAGACTTTGATTTTTTCCGCGGTTGATATAGCGACGCAGACCAAGAATGGTTCCTAAACATTGCCACTAGTCTAAAAGAGAATCGGTGAAATAATAACCTAAGAATCCGTTGACAACCTATCCTCATGAGCGATCATAATTCTGATGATGTCATGGAAATAGCAGAATCATTTAGAGCGAAGTATCTATTTACAAAGAGGTAAAAACGAGCATTAAAAATGAACCTCTTTTCAAGTTCCAATCGTAATTCTTGAAAGGTGCCTCAGTCTATCATAAGTTGGCTAAAAGTGTATTAACACAGAAAATCGAAGGACCAAGAGGAAGAAATACGGAAGTAGAGCATACGCCCTTCGTACATAATTGCAGGGTTCATTTTGATAGGTGTTCTTTTCCGTAGATTAGTCTTCTTATCTGAGCTCGGAAAACCCAAGGAGCAAGGTCATATTTTTTAACTCTTTTAAGCATAGCCAAAGCATATCCGCAATTGTACAAAATTCCCCTTTGATCTTCTCTCATCCTTTCGAGGACATGGAGAGGTTCATAGCCCATTTTGTACATTTCCATCCCCCGGCTTAGATACCACCTGTAAGAGTGAGGACGTTTTTTCCTCAGTATAGGAAGCACTCGCCAACCCTTAACCGAGTACCCGCGCCTCCTAAACTCGAGACCTAAGAAAGTGTCGTCAGCGGCGACTTCGGGAAATTTTCCGTTGAACACTTCAAGAAATGTAGTGACTCTTATTAGCATTGCGCAACCTGATCCGCCCAAGCAATCTGCATTTTCTTTCAAGTTTTCTTCGATGAAGTGTCTTGGAAGTGTGACGTCAGCATCGACCTTTAGAATGTACTCATATTCTCTGATATTGACTTTGGTCAAAATTGTGTTCAGAGCGATCGCAACTCTTTTGCCTAGAGGCTGTCGAAAATCAGGTTGTGCGTAGACATACTGAACGCCGGTGGATTTTGCTGTTAATACCTTCTCATAAAGCTTCCCCGAGCCTACAGCCACTAATATTCTTGAAATCTTAACTGTCTGATTCTGTATGCTTCTAATTGTTGTATTTGCATCTTCATCCAGCGTTGGGATAAGAGCCACTATCTTCATCAAAACTGCCCTAAGAAACTCTTTTTCAAGTGATTATTAGATGTTTCGCAAACAAATAATGCCACAAAAAACATTTTTGCCTAAAGATGTACTGCAATATCTAAAAGCAAAAAGTTGCCTATAAAGTCATGTGGAAGAAGACCTAATTAGCTAGACGTGTGGGAAGAATGAAAATAGCGATCCTTGGCGGCGGATTAATGGGGCTAACCCTTGCTTATTTGATGAAACAAAATGGGTTAGACTTTGATGTTCTAGAGAAAGGGGAAGAATGTGGCGGGCTCATGAAAAGTTTGCGAACCAAAGAATTTACTTTTGATTATGGGGGTTCTCACATTATTTTCTCGAAAAATAAAAGAGTTCTGAGGTTCATGCTTGGTCTACTGGGAAAGAACAAGATAAGAAGGAGAAGGAATACAAAAATCCTATACAAAGGACGCTATGTAAAATATCCTTTTGAAAATGGTCTCGCTGATTTACCAAGAGAAGAGAATTATGAATGTTTATGCCATTTCATTCAAAACCTAATCAGAAGAGAAAGAGGAGAAATTGAGAAACCGAATAACCTCAGGGAATGGTGCTTCTACACCTTTGGTAAAGGGATAGCTGAGAAATATTTAATTCCATATAATGAGAAAATCGAAGTATCCTTCTCAGAAAATCGGCTTGGAATGGGTAAAAAGGATCCCAAACCCCCCGGTAGAGGACATCCTCAAGTCATCCTTAGGGATAACGACAGAAGGCTATACCCATCAACTTCACTTCTATTATCCACGAAATGGCGGTATACAATCACTGATAAAGTCTTTAGAACAGAAAATAGAACAACACATCATCACAAGATTTGAAGTCAAGAAGATGACAAATGGATTATCTCAAATGGGAAGAATGAAAAGGTGTACAACAAAATCATTTCAACCATTCCAATTCAAGAGTTGACAAAGGCCGTAAATCCCCCAAAGAAAGTGCAAGATAGTGTATGTAATCTAAAATACAATTCTATCATCAGCGTCATGATAGGTCTGGATAGAAAGAGGATTAATAGATTATCTTGGCTTTACGTCCCTGACAGGAAATTTTTGGCACATAGAGTAAGCTTTCCTTCAAACTTTAGTCCAAACGTGGCTCCTAGAACAAAATCATCTTTATTGGCGGAGATAACATGTAATGTTGGAGACAAAATGTGGACCACGAAGGACAAAGAAATAATCAATGCAACAGTGAGCGACCTCCAACAAATGAGGATTATAAATAAATCAGATGTCTGCTTTGCTGATATTAGAAGAACTGAATTTGCCTACGTGATAAATGATCTCGACTACGATAGGAACATGAAGACCATAAGAGATTATTTCAGGAGAGTTGGAATAGATCTTGTAGGTAGGTTCGCCGAATTCAAATACCTTAACATGGATGATTGTATAGAGAGTGTATTGAACTATTTACACGCAGGTTAAAGTAGAAATTGCATATGTATCAAAGTAAAAGTTTTAACAAATGAGATGAAAAACCATCACAATACTGGAAACCAATAGCAGAGAAATAAAAAGTAGATTTCCACCAAAATATTACAACTAAAATCGTGTCCATAAAACATAATAAGCAATAAAGATTTTTTTAAACAGAAGAGCTTCTTTGACGAAGGAAGAAATTAGAGTTCAATATTCAGGTTTAATTATTTTTGTAGCTAAATTACTAAGTATTTCAACAGGCATGATTTTTACTTTGCTAATAACAAGGTATACTACAACAGAGCAGTATGGTTTATGGGCAAATATTTTTGACTTGGCAACATATTTCGCTCTTTTGTCCGCGGCAATACCATTCTGGGCAACTCGTTTTGTTGCAAGAGGAAAAGAAGGAGCTGTAAAAACAAGTTTCTTCGCAAACTTGCTCATAGCCCTAATTTCTGCAGCATTCTATATTCCGTTAGTGCCTGTGCTTACTGCTACGCTTCACATAGAAAAAGCATATTTGATGCTTTATTTTCTTGCTTCTGCGCATATTATTGGAACATATTTAATTAGCGTTTTAGAAGCATGTTTAAGAGCTAAAAATCCCCAGGCTATTGGGTATGGCTTACTTTTAGAAGAAGTATGCAAGGTTACTGTGGCTTACATATTGATTGTAGTATTCGCGCAGCCACTTTTTGGGGCGCTCATAAGTCTCATAATGGCAATTCTAATCCAAATATTATATTACCTGAAACTGGTTGGGCGCGATTTCGAACAAAAAATTCAATGGTCTTACATCAAAGAATGGATAAAGGGTTCTGTTGCAAGCATATACACCCTGATTGGAAATCAAGTGGCAAACTTTATACTCATACTACTCTTTGTCTATGGCAGTGAAGCTGCACGAGGATATTTTCAGGCTGCATTCACAATTGGAAACATAGTTACATATTCCTTCTTCCTATCCTTTGCGCTATATCCAAAAGTACTTGCAGAAAACAGCTTAAAAGACGTGACAGACTCATTAAAACTAGTATTAATGTTTGCAATTCCAATGTCATTCGCCGCCATGGCTATGCCAGATTCTTTTCTTGTAATTTTAGATGAGCAGTATAGAGCAGCAACAATAACACTTGCTATATTGGCGATGGATGGACTGTTGATAACAGTGTCACAATTTTACACTTACGTGTTTTTCGGAGTTGAAAAAATCGATGAAGAAGCCAAAATACCGCTAAGGCGGTTAGCAAAAAGTGATCTTTTCAAAGTTTTCACTTTACCATATATTCACTCACTAATAACCTTGCCCACCGCTTTCTACGTACTTTCAAATTTCGCATTAAACCAGCCTGTGGAAGCAGCAACTTATGTTGCAATAATAAACATGACAGCTCGATTCGCAATGTTCCTTGTTTTATTAATTATTATGCGCAAAACCGTGAAAATTCACGTGCCTTGGAAGAACATAGCAAAATACGTTCTTGCAGCTTTGACCATGGCAACAATTCTGTACGTGATTCCGCACCCGACAAAAATTTCCTCAACATTAGCAGTGACTATTGCTGGAGGGCTTCTCTATTTAACATTATTAGCGATAATTGACAAAGAAGCAAGAATGCTAGCAGTTGCCATAATGCAGGAAGCAAAGAGAAAAATAAAAAATGTTTTCACACGGCGTTCCTGATAACAATATTCCTTTAGATGCTCTCTTCCCATGGCTTAGTTTTACTATTTAAGTCATCTATGCTTGTAGAAGATGCATCCTGGGAATGTTGCTTAGTGTTCCCATTAAGATTATTAAGAGAACTAGATTCTTATAGATGGTCAGAGGTGCCCATTTATGACAGAGAAGATGAGCATACCATTAATAAAAGTGTACATGGATGAGGATATAAAGAACGCTGTTTTGGAAGTTTTGGACAGTGGATGGTACATTCTTCACGAAAAGGTTAAAGAATTTGAACGGAAATTTGCCAAGTTCTGTGCTGTTAAACATGCAGTATGCGTTGCGTCTGGAACTGCAGCGATTTTTCTAACTTTGAAGGTTCTAGATATTAAGCAAGGAGACGAAGTGATAATTCCCTCTTACTCTTTTATTGCTACAGCCACGCCTATAATGGAAGTAGGCGCTAAACCAGTTTTTGTAGACATAGATGCTCGAACGTACACTATTGATTCTGAAAAAATAAAGGCGGTTGTCACGAAGCGGACAAGAGCCATAATGCCTGTCCACTTGTATGGGCATCCAGCAAACATGGATCCAATTTTGGAGATTGCAAAAGAAAACAACCTTTATGTAATTGAGGATGCTTGCCAAGCGCATGGTGCGGAATACAAAACGCGAAGAGTTGGTGGAATTGGACATGCTGCCTGCTTCAGTTTCTATCCCTCAAAAAACATGACAGTTTGCGGGGACGGTGGCGCCGTTGTAACTAATGATGAAGAGATCGCGGAGAAAGTTAGGAAGCTTAGGGATCATGGTAGGCTGGATAAGTACGTTTTTGATTTGAAGGGCTACAATTTGAGATTTAATGAAATTCAAGCAGCCATTGGAATAAAGCAGTTAGAAAAGCTTCCAAAGTGGAATGAAGCTAGACGAAATATTTCAGGAATGTATAATCAAGCCCTAGAAGGCTTAGTGGCTACGCCTGTTGAGGAACCATGGGCTAAGCATGTTTACCATTTATACGTAATAAGAACTAAGAAGCGTGATGAACTTAAAGAATTTCTAAGCCGCCATGGAATATCTACGCTTGTACATTACCCAGTTCCAATACACATGCAACCAGCCATAACTAGCATTTTAGGCACTCAACAATCACTGAAGAACACTGAAAAATTTGCTAAAGAAGTGCTTTCAATACCAATGTATCCAGGGTTAACTAAACCTGAAGTCAAATATGTTTCAGATAAAATAACAGAGTTTTTTGAAGGCTGTAAATGATTATTTCCCCATCAACTACTGATTTTAACAATGTACCCATGTCTACTCTTCTTTCGGTGGGGTTCAGTTTTGAACAATACAACTTAGTTCAATGCTACTAACGTTTTCGCGCGCTATTTAGCTTTTGGACAAGTTCCTTTTGAAGCATCATTTTAGTAAAATATGTGGCCAATTCTAAAAAACCAGACAAGAATTAGAATGCGTTCATGCGATTCAATTCATGGAATTAGTTCGCATGATTACAATAGAAGATCACTTAAAATTTTGTTTAGCTCATCCTTATCTTTTACACTTCTGAAAATTGCTTTTCCTGTGCCGTAAAGCCTAAAAGAAAACTTATCATAGGTTAATTCAAAAATTATGGTTGAAATGGCTTTTTTTATTTTTGCCTTCTTTAAAATTTTCTTGATAGCCTCATCTTTCTTGTCATATTTGAATATGACTATGACATCCTTTTCTTCTCCGCATGTTCCTTCAATTCTTGCTACATAATCTTCTATTGTAACCATTAAACTTGTTCTATCTCCTTCAAGACTTCTATGAATCGGTCAATTTCCTCTTTGGTGTTGTAAATGTAGAAGCTTGCCCTTGTTGAAGATTTCAACTTGAATATTTGATGTAAGGGTTGTGCACAGTGGAAACCGCTTCTAATCATTATTCCATAATTGTCAAGAAACAGTGCCACATCATGTGAACTTAAACCTTGCACGTTAAATGGGATTATGCCACATTTAGCAGAAGTGTCTTTAGGTCCATAAATTTCAATTTTCTGTTGTTCCCCCATAAGTCGCAAAGCGTATTCTGTTAATTGGCACTCATGTGTCTTCACATTTTCCATGCCTAGTGTCTTTAAATATCTTACAGCTTCCATTAGTCCAACGCCACCTGCAATGTTAGGGGTTCCTGCCTCAAACTTCCATGGCAAATCGTTCCACGATATTGAACAGCGTTTTGTTGCTTGGTTGAAGGACACTTCTCTTATCATTTCGCCTCCACCTTGAAAAGGATCCATAGTCTTCAAAAGCTCCTGTTTACCGTACAGAACACCTATTCCAGTTGGACCTAACATTTTATGCCCAGAAAAAGCAAGAAAATCTACATCTAAATCTTCAACATCTATGGGCATGTGAGGAACTGATTGTGCTCCATCAATTAGGATTAACGCGTCATGTTCATGTGCAATTTTAGCAGTTTTTTTAACATCATTTATGACACCGCTGAAATTTGAAACGTGAGAAATGCAGACAATTTTGGTTTTTTTAGAAATAGTATCTTCAAAATTCTCATAGTTTAAGGTTCCATCACTATTTACTTCGGCATATTTGATTTTGAACCCCTTTATTCTGGAAAGAATTTCCCAAGGGACAATGTTGCTATGGTGCTCCATCAACGACACTATGACTTCATCATCTTTCGCTAGATTGTGAAGACCCCAAGCGTAAGCCACCAGGTTTATTGCTTCTGTTGTGCCTCTTACAAAAATTATTTCTTCGATGTCGTTGGCATTTATGAATTCAGCGGTTTCTTCATGTGCTTTTTCATAAAGTTCTGATGCTTCTTGAGAGAGTGTGTGGACAGCTCTGTGAACGTTCGCGTTATGATTCTCATAGAAATTGCTGATAGCATCGATTATTTGTTTTGGTTTTTGTGATGTTGCTGCATTGTCGAAGTAGATTAGAGGGTAATTGTTTATTTTCCGTTTTAATATTGGAAAGTCTTCTCGAATTTTGTATGGGTTTAGCACTATTTTTCCTCTTCTAACTTCATTCTTTTGGAGAGCACTTTTGCTAATTCTTCCTCTTCTAACGCTTGTTTTTCCTCAAAACTCAATTCTTTCTGCAGCCAATTTGGAGGAAACCCTTTGTTGTTATAGTATTTTCTTATGGCTCTTTTCAATGCTCCAACAGCCAATATTCCACAGTGAAATTTTACGCTTGGCAACCCGCCAACTGCTTCGGCTACACTTTTCCATGAGATTTTCCAAGCGTCTTCCAGCTTCATTCCTTTAATCATTTCTGTAACTATGCTTGATGTTGCAATGTTCGCTGCACAGCCATAACTTTCAAAGGTTGCCCTTTCAATAATGTCTTTATCATTGATTTTTAAATAGAAAGTTATCATGTCCCCGCAGGAGGGATTTCCAGCAATCGCCACTACTGTAGCGTCTTCCATTTTTCCCAGATTTTTTGGATTCTTAAAAAGTTCAAGAACTTTCGGATTATATGGCAAAGGTATTCGCGACATGATTACTCCACTTCTGTTGATCCTGTTATTTTTCTTATTCGTTCTACAGCTGTCGGAAACACTCTTAAAACGTATTCTATATCCTCTTCTTTATGGTAGCGTGTGACTTTCATGAGTATGCTACCATGAGCTTCCTCATATTTTCTACCTATGGCAACAAGAACATGACTTGGCTGGAGAAGCCTTCTTGTGCAGGCGCTTCCACTTGAAACATAAACTCCGCTAAGGCTTAACTCTATTGTTAATGCTTCCCCTTCACACCGTAAAATACTTACATTTACGTTGTCTGGTGCCCTCTTGGCGCCTTTAGGTCCATTCAATTTGACGTCTTGCACAATCTCAATTCCTTCCATCAGTTTATCTCTCAAGTTTCGCATGTAGCCCATGTTTTCTTCAAAATTTTGGAATGCAAGTTCAGATGCCTTAGCGAAACCGACAATTAATGGTGTGTTTTCAATTCCAGGCCAAAGTTTCTGCGTTCCTATTTGGCCTTCCAAAATTCTTTCCAAGTTAATGCCTTCTTTAACGTATAAGGCGCCTATCCCCCTTGGTCCCAAAATTTTATAGCTGCTCAGCGTTGCTAGATCAATGCCTAATTGTTTTACGTTAAAGTTGATTTTGCTGTAGGCGTCTGATGCGTCTGTGTGGAAAATCGTCTCTGGGTTTTTGTCCTTTATTATTTTTGAGACTTCTTTTATTGGTTGTATTGTTCCAATTTCATGGTTTACGATAGATAGGCTTACAAGAATTGTTTCTCTGTTTATCTCTTCCTTCAATTTTTCAAGGTTTATGAAGCCTTCTTTGTCAACGGGAATTTTTGCTGTAGTGAATCCGTATTTTTGAAGCATTTCAGTTGTGTGTAGAACACTTATCGGCTCAACTTCTGAAATAACAATTTTTTTGCCCTTGTCTTTTCTGGAGAGGGCAACTCCTATTAATGCTAAATTGTTAGCTTCCGTTTCTCCAGGCGTAAAGTTTACTTCCTCAAGTGTTTTACTCCCTAAAAAACCAGCTATTTTCTGTGTGGATTCCATGATTGTCTCGAAAGCTTCCCATCCAGGCTTATGCGTTAGTGTTGGGTTGCCATATGCACGTTCATTGTAATATGGCAACATTGCATCAATTACTTCTTTCGGAACTATGCTCGAGTTTTCTATGTCTAAGTAAACTTCACGTTCAAGACCTTCGTGCGCCTTAAGTAGTTCCTTTACATTTTCAATCATTAAACTCAAATCCTTTCACAGTAAAGCGTATTCAACGTTTAGTATCGCTATTTCTAATAGAAAAACATAACCTATCTAGAACGTATGTGTCCACATAAGATTTTAAACTATTGATGTCGTAATTGTTTTTTGTAAGAGGAGAAATAGGCGCATAGTAGTGAAGGTAACAGAATTATCAATTCCCGAAGCTGTTAAGGAAATAACAATTCGATCTGGAATCATTGAACTTTATCCTCCGCAAGAAGAAGCTGTAAAAGCTGGGGCGCTTGAGGGAAAAAATCTTGTTTTAGCTAGTCCAACAGCTTCTGGAAAAACTTTGGTTGCAGAATTCTGCGCGCTCAAGCACATATTGGAGAAAAATGGAAAAGTTATTTATTTAACCCCTTTACGTGCATTAGCCAATGAAAAATTTGATGAGTTTAAAAAATATTCAACACTGAACAAGTCTGATGGAAAACGAGTTAGAATAGGCATAAGCACGGGTGATTTTGACAGTAGTGATCCATGGCTGGAAAGGTATGACATTATTATTATGACTAATGAAAAGACTGATTCTCTTCTAAGGCATAGAGCTAAGTGGATGGATGAGATTTCGCTGATTGTTGCTGATGAGGTGCATTTGTTAAATGAGGCTGAACGTGGTCCAACTTTGGAGGTTGTTTTGGCAAGGCTTATGCAGATTAATCTAGGCATTCAAATTTTAGCTTTAAGTGCAACAATTAATAATGTTGAGGAGATTGCTGGATGGCTTAAAGCAGACTATGTGACAACTGAATGGCGTCCTGTTCTTTTAAAAGAAGGCACACTTCTGCATGAGGAAATCCAGTTTAGAGATGGCGATGCCCGAAAGATAGAAAGGAAAACTAAGAATTCAGCCATAAATCTGGCTTTAAGCACTGTAAAATCCGGTGGGCAAGCGTTGATTTTTGCTTCAACACGGAAAAACGCTGTTGTACTGGCGAAAAAAGTTGCCGGCGAAATGGAAGAAGCCTTGTCTAAGCCTGCTAAGAGGTCTTTGGAACATGAAGCTGAAAGAATTTTGGCGGCTGGTGAAAGGACTAGGATAAGTGAGTCTTTGGCTGAACTTGTCAGATGTGGAACAGCTTTTCATCATGCTGGTTTAGGAGGTGGACACCGCAAGATAATAGAAGACTCATTTAGACAAGGAAAGATTAAGGTGTTAACTGCCACGCCTACACTAGCCTTCGGCGTGAACCTTCCAGCCAGAACAGTGATTATTCAGGACTATAGGCGCTATGAGCCTGGTTATGGCTTTTATCCAATTAGCGTCTTGGAATACAAGCAGATGGCAGGTAGAGCTGGAAGACCAAAGTATGACAAAGTCGGTGAAGCTATTCTTATCGCCAAGACTGCTGATGAAGCAGATTACTTAATGGAAAGTTACATTCTTGCACATCCAGAAAGAATTTGGTCAAGGCTTGCTGTTGAAAGAATAATACGGTCACATGTGTTGGCTACGATAGCAGCAGATTTTGCTCATACTGAACGTGGTATTTATGATTTTTTTGGAAGAACCTTTTACGCTTACCAATATGACATCAGCGCCATTAAGAGCATTATCGCAAAGATTCTCAAATATTTGTATGATGAGGAAATGATTGATATCTATGGCGAAAACATTTTTGCCACAAAATTCGGCAAAAGGATAAGTGAACTTTACATAGATCCAGTCTCTGGAGTTATCATACGAGATGCATTAAAGAGAACAACTGCTTACCTCACAGACTTAAGCTTGCTTCACATGATTGCCCATACACCAGACATGGGACCAATATTGCGACCATTTTCTCGGGAATTCGATGAGATAACAATTTTCATAGATGAACACAGAGAAGAATTCTTGGTAAATGTGCCTGATGAGTGGGAAGACCGAATTGCCTATGAGCAGTATCTTGGTGAAGTGAAAACTGCTATGGTTTTGAAAGCGTGGATTGAAGAAAAAAGCGAAGACGAAATAATTGAAAGATTCAGAGTACAGCCAGGCGACCTTTACCGGACTATTGAAAATGCGAAGTGGTTGCTTTATGCAACAAATGAGCTAGGATTGCTTTTTGGCAACAAGCAAGTTTTACCGCAGACGTTTGAACTTATAGAGAGAATAGAAAAAGGAGTGAAGAAAGAATTGTTGCCTATTGTCAAGTTGGAAGGTGTAGGAAGAGTTCGAGGGCGAATGTTATACAATGCCGGATACAAAACTATAGAAGACATTAAAATTGCAAAACTTGAGGATTTAGTGAATCTGCCTCTTATAGGACCAAAACTTGGAAAGAAAATTAAGGAGCAAGTCGGCGGTTTTGTAAAGAAGGAAACATGGGAAAAACTTGAAAAAGAGGAAGAATGGAAACAAAAAGCATTAACCGAATACTAGGTTAATCCTCTGGCTTTTCGCTCCTTCATTGTCTTTTTTACAACATTTTTAATCTGCATTTTTGCAGTTCCCAAGTAATTCTTCGGATTTAACGCAGCATCAATTTCTTTCTCTGTAAGTTTTCCACTTACAATTTTGTCTTCCAAAAGTATTTCCCTAAAATGTCTCTTTTCCGTTTCGCTCTTTATTGCCAGTTTCCTAAGATGCTCATGGGCTTCTTGTCGGCTTATGCCTTTCTTCGTCAATGCAATCATGACGGCTTCAGCCATGGTGCGCCCCTGGGTCAGCTTCATGTTTCCTAGCATGCGTTCCTTATCCACACGCAAATTAGCCACAATATTAATCATCAAAAAGAGCATGTAATCGACTAAAATACATGTTTCAGGAAGTATGTAACGTTCTGCAGAAGACTGGGTTAAATCTCGCTCATGCCAAGTTACAACATTCTCCAGAGAGGGAGCAGCAAGACTTCTAACAATTCTTGCCAATCCGCAAACTCTTTCACAGAGTTCAGGGTTTCGTTTCTGGGACATTGTTGAACTTCCAACTTGCTTTTCAACCTCAAAAGGTTCAAAAAGTTCCCCAATTTCAGGTCTCTGTAACTCTCGAATTTCTGTTGCAAAATCATCGAGGGTAGAGGCGATCAAAGCCATCACACATACAAACTCTGCATGTCGATCTCTTTGCACAATTTGTGTAGAAATTTCCGCTGGTTTAAGTCCTAAACGCTGCATAACAAGCTGCTGAATCTTCACAGCGTGCTCACCTAAACCCGCTTGTGTTCCCACAGCCCCACTCATTTTTCCGACTAAAACGCGCTCTCTACATTGCCTAATTCTCTGAATATGCCTAGAAATCTCTCGCATCCAAACTGCAAACTTGAAACCTAAAGTTATTGGTAAAGCATGTTGACCGTGTGTTCGCCCCATCATAAGTGCATTCTTATATTGTAAAGATTTTTCCATCAAAATTCGCTCAAACTCGTTCAGTTTCTTTTCAATCAACTCTAAAGCATCTCTCAGTTGAAGTGCATTTGCAGTGTCCACAATATCATAGCTTGTTGCTCCAAGATGCACATATGCTCCACTTGTTCCGCAAACTTCTGCTAGGGCTCTGACCAAAGCTGCAATGTCATGTTTTATTTCATGTTCGATTTCTTTTACACGGCTCACCTTGACATATTTTGTTGAAGCCGTACTCACAATTTTCTGAGCATCCTTTCGCGGTATATTGCCAACTTCAGCATGCGCCCAAGCCAAAGCTGCTTCCACATCAAGCAGTCTTTGAACGCGGTTTTCCTCTTCAAAAATTCTTCGCATTTCTGGGGTTCCATGGCGTCCTGTGTCAATAGGACCTGTTTCTATGGGAAGAATAGGCAAGTTTGTTTTTCCCTCGCAAGAAGGTAATATGATTAAAGATTAATGTTTTACGATGACGATGATAATGTCTTAGGATTAAGGGCTATTCAATATGAAAGCCATAATAGCAATCGTAAGCAAAAAGGGCGAATGCGCAGCAGAAGCGGCAATCGCAATGCTCAAAACTTTAGAAAATAAAAACATTGAGGCCTACGGAATTGCATCGCCAACCACAATAAAATGGGCAAAGACTATTGAAGAATTACCGCGCCAGAATTTAGAGTCTCCAGTGATTATTGGACACGCCTTCTCAAGAGTCTTTCCAATTGACAGATTCCAACCAATAGACCTTTCCGGTGCAACGTTGGTTTTTGAAGGGAGACTTTATCCTACTGTGCTAAAGGCTTCTGCTGCAGAGGCGATCACTGGGAAACTTGGCCGAAAGAAATGGGTTGAACAGCTGTTTAAGTCTGATGGGTTTTTTGCTTTTGCAATAGCTAAGCCAGATAAGATTATTACTGGTAGAGATGTTATGGGCGTTTATCCTCTCTGTTATGGCGAGAACTCTGCATTTGCAGCTTTGTCTTCTGAACGTAAAGCCTTATGGAAAATAGGAATAAAAAATGCAAACTCCTTTCCACCTGGGCATGTGGCGTTGATTGATAAAAGGGGTTTTCATTTTAAACATGTGAGAACTCTCACTTATTCCAATAGCAAACAGATAACGATGGAGTCTGCAGCAGAATCTCTTCAGAAGCTTTTGCGACATTCTGTTAAGGAAACAGTTTATGGACTAAGAGAAGTTGCCATAGCTTTTTCCGGAGGCTTGGACAGTAGCCTAATTGCATTTCTGGCTAAAGCTACAGGAGTAAATGTGCACCTAATCCATGTGAGTTTGAAAAATCAATCTGAAACAGAACACGTTAAAAGAGTGGCGGAAGAATTGAAGCTTCCAGTTCACGTTTACCTTTATGATGAAGAGTGTGTACAAAAAGTCCTTCTAAGGGTTCTTTGGATAATTGAGGAATCAGATGCTGTTAAAGCTAGCATAGGCGTTCCTTTCTATTGGACAGCGGAAAAAGCAGCGCAGATAGGGTTAAGTGTGTTGTTAGCTGGGCAAGGTGCGGATGAACTTTTTGGTGGTTACCAGCGTTACGTAGATGATTATTTAAGATTTGGCGGCGAAAAGACGCGTAAAATACTTTTTGACGATGTGGTTAAAATGCATGAAACTAATTTTGAAAGAGACTTCAAAATCTGCAATTTTCATAATGTGGAACTACGTTTACCCTTTGCGAATTTTCAGATAGCAAGATTTGCAGTTAATTTGCCTGTAACGCTAAAACTTGTTTTGCCTGATGATGGTTTGCGAAAGCTTGTTTTAAGGCGGGTTGCAGAAAATCTGGGGCTTCCGAAATTTGTTGTGGAAAGACCGAAAAAAGCGATACAGTATGCTACTGGTGTAAATAAGGTTCTGAAAAAACTAGCAAATGAAGAAGGCTTATCCTTAAGAGAATATTTGTGTCAAACGTTCCAAACGCTTCTCAAACAGATGATGGAAGATGAGTAAGACCGCTATTATTTTTTCGCCCAAATATTATCTGCATAACACGGGTAAAGGTCATCCAGAATCATCAAGGCGTCTCCACGCAATTATTAACGAGTTAAAATCAGGTAAACTCTCTAAGAGTCGAAAATGGCTGTTTGTAACTCCAGAAAAGGCGCATTTAAGAGATGTTGAGTTAGTCCATAACATAGAATATATCAGATTTATTGAAACTTTCTGCAAGTCTGGAGGTGGCTTGCTTGATTTGGAAGATACAGTGGTTTCTCTAGAAAGCTTTGATGTTGCTCTTTATGCCTGTGGAGGGTTGCTTAAGGCTACTAATCTTGTCATGGAAAAGAAATTTGAGAACGCCTTCGCCCTAGTGCGTCCTCCAGGGCATCATGCTGAAAAATTTCGCGCACTTGGCTTTTGTGTTTTCAACAATATTGCCATAGCCGCTAAACATTTAATTGAAAAATATGGCTTGAGAAGAATTTTGATATTGGATATTGATGCTCATCATGGAAATGGCACGCAAGAAACCTTCTATAATACCCGCAAAGTCTTATACATAAGTCTACATCAAGATCCTCGCATATTTCCAGGAACAGGCTTTATAGATGAAATTGGAGAAGGTGAAGGCTTAGGTTACAACATAAATGTTCCTCTTCCCTTTCGAACTGATGATTTCATTTATCTTAAGGCATTGGAAGAAATTGTAATGCCAATAATACGTCAATATAAACCGCAGTTCATGTTGGTTTCAGTCGGGTTCGATGGTCATTATGCGGATCCTGTGGGCAATCTTTCCTTATCTGCGTTGTGTTATCAGCAAATTTACAGGACGATTCTGAAATTGGCATCAGAAATATGTAATGGAAAACTTGTATCTGTTCTGGAAGGTGGCTATAGCATTAATCATGTTGGGAAAATAACTGCTGGAGCGATAGCTGAAATGTGTAGGACTCGTTATTTTTTAAATGACAAAGTTCCAGTAGCAGGCAAAGATGTTAGGTTGCAAGGTGAAAGAACTGTAAAGAAAGCAAAAGAAGTTTTTAGAACTTTTTGGAACATAGCATAGCAATTGTGTCTTATTCAACTACTTGTATTGCGCTTTCTGGACATTGGGCTTCGCATGCTCGACAAACTAGGCATTCTTCAGGCTTTATTGGAACGCTTTTCCCATCCTTAATCTCATAAACGCCCACTGGGCAAGTGTCAACGCATGTGCCGCATCCGGTGCACTTGTGATTGTCAACTACTATTTTTACCATTTCCATTCCTCTCTAACAAGTTTTCATTGAAATCTAAGCAGTAGAATAAAAGTGTTTAGGTTTGTTTAGTGAATTTCTTCACGAAGTCTTAAGAGAATTCCATTGATTGTTGTTTGAGCTCTCTCTTTTCTGCGCTGATAATCAGTCAAAAGCTTTCTGTAAGCTTCCAACGAGATTTCTCCTCTGCTATGGCGGGCTTCAATGCTTTTCATCCCTGCTTCAGATTCGTTGATTTCAATTTCTGCAATTTCAAGTTGCCGCATTAAGTCTGCATATTTGCCTCCTGCTCTTCGCATTTTTTCTTTTAACTCTGTCAAGCTTCTGGACAATGTGTTTAGCCGTATTTCCAACGTTTTCTTGCGCACCTTATACCTTTGTCTTGGGATTCTTCCTTTTCGCACCATGTTATCTAAAGATTCTGATTCAATCATTATCTTTTGTTTCTCTTCATAGGAGTCTATAAATGATTTTAAGTCTTCTAAGCCTAGCGCTACAGCTACAGTTGGCATAGCTGTAGGAGTTGGCGCTTTTGGTCTTTTCCAAACGACAGCTACTGCACATCCGAGAAGTGCCAAAGCCCACACCCACAAGGTGGGGCGGAAAGAGGCCCATAATGGATTATACTGATACTCAAACTGCAAGAAATTTTCTGAAGGTAAAAGGCTGTCTAAATAACTTATGCTTCCTCTGCTAATAATTATCGTTTCTTGAAAAACGTTTTTCGTTATGCTGTAAGCGCTATTGTTTAAAGTGGTTTTGAAACTGGATATTTTTGCTCCTTCTGGCAAAACAAATTTTAATGATGCTTGTTCAATGTAGTAATTTATACTTTTGAATAGTGGAAATTTGAAATTGAAGTTGTTTGTTCCCGTTTGTGTCATGTACTCCTTTGGCATGTCGTACTTAACAGAGAACCTTGAAGATCCGTAACTTTCTACAGCTGTACTAAAACTAACTTTGTAGCGTCCTGTCTTCTGATTCACCCAAGCTGAAGCTGTCATTGTTCTTCCAAATTGATCTAGTGCAATGGGGTTAGATGCATTTGGCGGCAGATTTATTTCTATAGAACTTATCTGTGCAAGCATTTCGTTTGTAATGTAATAGTTATCTATGCTTTTTATTGCGCCAGTCTCATCTATTGTAAACTCACTTTTCACTTCATTTATATCGAACAATTGTATTTGGCTGTCTGTTAATGCAAATGTTACGTTTGCTGGAGATGAAGTGAATGCGGGTAAATTATCCTGCCAATAAGTAAAAGGGTTTCCACCGACGTAGGTTGCACTTTCAATTGAAATTGAAGCGTTAACAGCAACTGCTGTTCTTGTGAAGGTTGGATAGGCAGGAAAGTCTAAGATAAAGCGGCTTGTGTTTGACGTTTGAGTTAGAAGATTGTTTGAAAGTACAAATCCAACAGTAAATATTGATGGTGGAGAGTCTATTCTGACACCATAAAAGCCCATTGCATCATTCAGGGATACATCAAGGATCACGGGAAAGGCTTTAGAGGAATTATAAGCAAAGCATTGGAGAACGTGTGAACCATACTTGTATGGTAATCCCATGAGGAAACCATCTGATGCTTGGCCTGTTATTTGTATGGTATCGTTTATGAAGATGTAACCGTTATACATGATTTTTATTTTATGGTTTACATGCTCTATGTTGTAATCATTTGCTGATTTTGCAGTTTTCATGTTAAGGGAAAATGAGACAATAAGTGTGAGTGTAAGGGTTAATATTGTGAATGCTAAAGCTTTTCTTTTCAATTGTTTTCCTCCGCTCATTTTCTGAATTTTAGGTTTTTCTATTATTGGCAAGCACATTTATTTACTTTTATAAAATACACAATATAGGTTACGTATATACTTACCCATCCAAAATAATAATCAGTTTCGCATTGTGTTATTGCAACTGTAAAAGAAGGCTTAACCTTGCCTTATGATGCAGTTCAAAGACATTCAGCCATTGAAAAATTAGTTACTCGCCTAAGATCTGGTGGTCAGGAGAAAAAGTATTACCGAATTAGACCTGCCAGATGGTATGGTGGAATAGTAACTGCGGATTGTGTTGGCTGCGGCTTAATATGCAAGTTCTGTTGGGTCTCGGATACTGTAATGTTTCATCCTACTATAGTTGGAAGATTTTACAATGCAAGCGAAATTGCTGACGGTTTAGTTAATTTAGCCAAGAAACGTCGACTTAATTTGTTAAGAATCAGTGGTGGTGAACCTACAATAGGGAAGGCGCATTTACTTGAGCTTCTTAGCATTCTTAAAGGAAAAGGCTACAGTTTCATCTTGGAAACGAATGGGATTCTCATAGGCGCTGATGAAAGTTATGCTGAAGAAATTTCCAATTATGGTTTTGTTCATATGCGGGTTTCATTGAAAGGATGCAACGAAGATGAGTTTGTGGCACTTACTGGAGCAAATCCAGATAGTTATAGATTGCAGTTTCAAGCATTAAAAAATTTGGTAAATGCAGGAGCAAGCTGTCATCCTTCTGTTATGGCTTCCTTTTCGTCAAGGCGAAGCCTTTGGGGACTCACTCAAAAGCTTAAACAAATCAGTCCAAGCTTGGCTGGCAACCTTGAGATTGAAGAATTAATATTGTACCCGCATGTGAAAGAAAAAGTGAAACGGTATGGGTTAAAATACTATACGGCTTATGCTCCAGAAAAAGTGCCGGCAGATCAAGTATAAGCTTGTAATCTCAAAATTCTCCATGTTTGAGATAATAGTCTTTTTCTTTTTTGGGGCCAAAGCTTCGGATGCCTTTTTCTTTAAGTTGCTTTCTAAGCTTCTCAGCGTAATGTCCTTGCACTTCGCCTTTTTTTTCTAAATATGTTATTATTTCTTCTGCTTGCTCTTCAGTGTCGCATCGGCGAATAAAATCTATTACGTCGGGTGTGTAATTGATGAATCTTTGTGAAGAAGCTTTCTCTCCAGTTTGGTTGTCTGTTCGCACAGAGTTTACTGTAACCTTGTTTTCGCCAGTTTCCAATTCTTTAGCCAAGTTTGGAAACATTTTTTTGAAAGTTTCCTTGTCGAATTCCACAAGTGCACCTTCAAGCATTGTTTCTTTAATTTAAATATTCGCAAAGAATTATTTAAGCATCTTCAAAAATGTACGCCAATCATGCGATGAATAGAATTTAATGCTTAATTGTTTGTTCATATAACTCTATAGTTTTCTCAGCTATCTTGTCCCATGTGAACTCTTCCAAGACTCTGCGTCTGCCATTTTTGCCAAGCCACTTCTTTTTTTCTGGATTTTCAAGAGAACTGTTTATGCCCCAAGCTATGTCTGCTGGACTATTTGGGTTAATGTGGAAGCCGCATTGGTCTTCACCGCAGCATATGACTATTTCACGCATTCCGCTGACGCCAGCTCCTCCTACAACAACTGGTTTTTCCATACTCATGGCTTCGAGGGCAACTATTCCAAAAGGTTCGTAGAGGCTTGGAAACACTGCAACATCGCATGCTGCATAGTGAAGAATGCGCTCTTCTTCTGAAATGAATTCATAGTTTAGTTTCACCGAATCTTGTAAACGCATTGTCTTAACTAAATTTGCCAGATAATCTTGTAAGTCTCCTAACCCCACGATGACCAATTTGGCTTTGGGTGTTTTCTGCAAAACATGTGGCATAGCCATTATCAATTTGTCAACACCTTTAACGCCTACAAGTCTTCCGAGAAAAAGAATCATTGGCTCGTCTTCTTTTACGCCATACATTTCCCTTATTTTCTTAGTCTGCTCTGCATTCACATTTTCAGGATTGTATTTTTGCGGGTCAACTCCATTGTAACAAACTTGAATTTTTTCTTTTGGAAAACCAAGATTCACAAGTTCATCTTTCATAGCGTAGGAGACTGTTACAATTAAGTCGGCAGCTTTTGCGCCATGAAGTTCAATGTTGCTTACAACATCTGAACCATTTCCAAGAGTTCTGCCTTTCTCCGTTGAGTGGACATGAAATGCTAGGGGCAGATCAACCTCTTTTTTAATTGTTATTCCAGCGATTGCTGACAACCAGTCATGGGCAATCACAATGTCATATTTGAAGTTCTCTTTCTTGATAAGTTCGTTAACAAGTTTTGAAGCGCTTAAATAATTATAAACAAGAATTTTAGAGAATAAATGGATGCCTCTACCCCACTTCTTAACGTCTTCGGCAAGCACGTCGGGCAATGAATCTGAAATGTCAATATGAAGTGGCCGGTGAATTTCAATTCCTCTCCAAATCTCCCGTGTTGGAAGATCGCCAGCGTCATCATTCATTGTGAAAATTGTAACGTCATGGTCCATAAGGACGAACTTGCGTGTAATCTCCGCCGCATATGTGCCTAAGCCACCTACGATTTTTGGCGGATACTCGTAAACCAGCACAGCCATCTTCATGTTATTTCACCGTTGCCTCTTTCATCCAGCGCTTTATTGCTTACTGAAGCATCCTTTATTTACGTTTCTTAAACTTCCGGATATGTTATCATCAAAGCATCGTCTAATTTTAAAAATTAGATTGTACTTCACTTTGTGGCTGTTGCTATCCAGCGACTTCGAAGCTTCCCTTCAACTTCCGTTTCATTCAATTCCAAATTAACAGTTTCAAAATCTTCAAAAAGATGCTCTATCTCTTCTCTGTCAGCAAAATGATGCACAATTCCTTTTTCTGCGCCTTCTTGTTCAATGAATGTGTTTTCTTCAATCTTCAGTCCTTTTCCATAGCTGTATGTCCTTTCCGACAAGAAATTGACTAAGAGCTGTCCATTCTTTTTTAGTGTTCTATGAATTTCAGAAATTGTTTTCTTAATTTCCTTAAGCTCTTGATGGTAAATTGTGTGAAGGCATATTATGGCGTCAAAACAAGAATCGGTATATGGTAGCATTTTCATATCACATTTTATTAGGTGACCTGTTAACCTTTGTTGCTTGAGTCTGCTTTTGGTTAGAGTTAAGCCTGTTTCTGAAATGTCCGTTCCATAGGTTTCAAATCCTTGCTTTGCTATGTATATCTGATTTCTCCCCGCTCCGCAACCTAAATCGAGAATTCGCAATCCTTTCTTCTTTCTTAACCTTTTAGCGAAGTTAACAACATTTTCGTCAGGTTCTTCTCGGCTGTACTGTTTCTGATGCAGTATTTGATTCCACTCTGTCATTTGGATCATTTCCTGTAGGCATCTTTAATTTTTCTATTTGGAAACGCTTGCTTAAGCGTTGTCTCCATTCAGCTTCTGTGGAAATGTTGAAAAATATATTAATGAGCGGATACTAAACTAAAAAGGAGTGCACCGAGATGAGTATATCACCAGTTAAAAGGTTGATTCTTGAAACTATGTGGGGACTTGACAAGCCTGTTAAGGCTAATGATATTGTAAAGGAAACGAGGTTAAGTTTTCCAACGGTTCAGATGCATATAATTGGTCTCTCACGCCTAGGATACTTGGAGCAGCGTGAAAAAGGGTATTATGTTTTGACTGAGAAGGGCAAAAAAACACTTGGTTTTCCCGAGGTTGACAGGGCGAAAGCTGAGGAAATTTTGGCATATTTGCCTGTAGAAAAATCGTTCCACTTTTACGTTGATGTTGGAAAACCTCTAAATGTTCATGCAGCAAGCCTTCAAGACTTCTGTGATAAGATTTTGAAAGTTGATGTGAATTCTGTGGAGTTTCATACTCATCGTGGGGATTTTGAGGCGTGGTTTATGGGCTTAGGAGATATTGAACTTGCAAGGAAAACGTTGCTTATTAAGGAGCAGAAGATTTTTGGAGAGGAACTGCGCACGAAGCTTTATGAAATTGTGAAAAATCGATGTGATGAACTATCCAGGATAAGGAAGCAGGAAGCTACTTCTAAATAGGCATGGTTAACTTTAAGCTGGCTTAAATCGTTCCTTAAGCTTGTCTAAGATCTGCTGTAAAGTTGTATATTCCATTTCCTCTGGGCTGAGGCGGGCTGGTTCAAACTCTCCCATGCGCCTAAGCATACAGGCATTTTCCAATGCTTCTCGCCTAGCTAATGCAAATGCTGGGTCATCAAACAAGTCTGCAATCATCGGTTTTCCATGGTCATCACATGCAATTTTGCCATTTGCAATTTGAAAGCCTAAAGCAACAATTCTTGGAGGGCCATCGAACAATGTGCATTTTGCATCCTTTAAGCCCACAGGCATTATTGGACCCCAGTGGCTTCCCCGCATCCATCCTTCCACAAGATAACTATGCATGAATGGCGCAAGGATTTCACCTACTGCAGGCAGTCCATGCTGTGCTCGTACAATAGCCACTGGGTCATCTTTTCCAACGTATTTTCCAGCTATCTGTGAAAGCCTTGTTACACTACCTACGGCGCATATTAAATCATCTCTAGCTCGCCAAACACGTGAAATCATATACCTTTGCACTGTTCCGATAAGGGCAATTAACTCGTACGTTTCTTCTGGGCATTTAAGCACAACCTTCTGATTTTCTATTGTGTCTATGACTTCAAATTTGAAGCCGCCAGCCATGTTTGGGTCAATCACAAGCCCTGCTGTATTCATTGGATCGGCGAAAATGCGGAAGATTGGAAGGTTATAGGCGCCAGCTGACGTTTTGTCTGCGGCGAAAATTATCATCGGATCGGAACCTCTTTCTTCTATTTCCATTTCAGCAACTCCTGGGCCCATTCCACGGATATTTCCGCTGAAGGCTGTTTTCAGAAGGTCTTGTCCAGCACCGTAAAGTTTCAATTCAAGAGCCTTGTTTGCTGCTTCTTTGAATGTGTGCCATGCGAGTTCGTGAATGGCTTGGTTTGATTCTCCCTTCTCATGTGTCATTAGTAGTTGAAGGTCGTCTCCTACATTGAAGACATAGTAATTGTTTATTAAGCCATCTTTTTTGGCTGTTTCAAGATTTTTTTCTGCGATTGTAAGAAGCGGTTTTGGAACAACATGATGTCCTGCCAAGGAGCCTACGTCGCATTTAATTATTGATATTGTGGTTTTTCTTGGCATATATACACACTTAATTGGTCTAGATTTTAAGGTTAAAGCCTGTAGCTCTTAAAAGATTTCCGAAAGAAAATTGTAAATGAAACATGTAATAATAGAGGTTTTACAAAAGTGATAATGATAAAAGGTGGATGTGAGTGTCCAAAGTCAAGGTCATATCTGTAAAGATACCTGAAGAAGTATACAAAGAACTGCTGTTGCGTATTCCTGAAGGAGAAAGAAGCAATTTTATTCGTGATGCAATACTGGAAAAACTCCAAAAAGCACCTAAACCTGACAAGCTTCTTGAGTTAGAGCAGAGAATGGGTAAGATTGAAAGGGAGTTTTCGGAGTTACGGAAGTATCTTTCTGATTTGGAATTGCTAACTTATGAGCATGGAAAGACAAACCCTTACGTGTTTGGGGTTGATGAAATTGATCACAAAATAATTGAATATCTTATTCACTATAAAGGTGCAACTACTCCAGAATTGGCTGAATACTTGAAGGTAAATCGGTGGCTTGTTCTGAATAGACTTAGAAGGATGCAGAAATTTTCTAAGAGGCAACTTGGGAAATCAATAATAGATTATTATGCTGGGGAGAAATCTGGCAAAAAGAAGGCATGGTGGATAAATGAAGAGTTAATCGAAGAGTAATGGGTTAAGTTGACATGAATTCGTTTGCCTTGCGTAAAACCTTGACAAGTTCACGTCCTTTCTCTGAGGTTTTGTATACTACTATGCCTCTAGGATTAGAGCTTACGTCTTCGATTAGACCTGCGTCTAACAATTCTTGTAGGTATCTGTTGAATCGCATAAAATTCAAGTTGCATCTATACATAAGTCGTGTCTTGTTTGCGCCACTTAATGCTTCATTTAAGATATCGGAAATAACTTCGATTCGGCTTCTTCTGTGCTTAGCTTCCATTTTTTTATCAACTCGAGGCTGAAGCGGGGTCTCTTGCAATAATGAGATAATTATGAACCAGTAATAAAACTAACTGCATACAATCTTCTATAAGAAAATTCTAACGGATCGTTTGTGGATGAGCTTGGATTTTGAATTTAATAGAAACTGTATGGATTGCTCTGTTGAGATGAGGGTACAAATTATGGAGATTGGTCTATCAGAGACTTCAGGCAACTGTATGTTTTCAGAAACTGGTTGCCTTTTTCTGTAGTTTTCAATAAGCTTTGATTAGTATTCTCATTAATCATGTGTAACAGTTCTTTCCTTAATAGAAAATCCATGTAAGATTTTAATTGCTTAAAACTGAGATTGCAGTGGTACATCAGCCAAGTTTTCTTAACTCCGCTTTGTGATGTTTCTAAAATGTCCGCTATAAGGTCTAGGTATCCGCGATGGTTATTGCTGGTGTTTTTCTTATTTTTAGTTAACAATTTATTCACTTAAATTCTCGTAAAGCGAGATTGAAAGGTCTCCTTTCTCCCATAGTATTTAGCAAAAACTCTAATTTAAACAATTCTGAAGGGGAAATTGCCTACAAAGAATATGGAAAAGACAAGAAAATGAAAGTGTCTATTGCAGTTTTTTCAAAATTTTCTCATGGTCAACTTGTTTTTCTAGAAAAATGCTTATTCTGTTTTCTCCAACAGTTAAGGAGAGCACTTTAGTTTCTTTGCCTTCAACTACTATGTTTTTGATTTTGCCTAGGTTGAAAAGTTTTGAAAGTTCTTCGCTCGCTTCAAGTGCTGAAGAAGAAAGAATTGCATAGTCAATTATTTTTGTTGGGTCGTTGAGGTCTATTGCTGCTGAAGTGGTGTTTCTGAGAATGTAGCCTATTACGCCATCCCATGTTTTGATTTCTTCAAGGTTTGTTCTTAAATCATTTGTTAATGTTGCCTCTTCTGTGACTATGGGTTCAGTTAAGATTGTAGTGTCAGGAAAATCTTTCTTTTTAACCATTCTCCATTGCCTCCATTATTCAATTACTGGTTTAGCCCTTACAAGCTCTCCTTTCTTAATTTGAAGGGTTTGCTGGATTTTTTCTGGTATTTGGATCGCGCCTTTTCCCTCATATTTTGCATCTTTTATTGGCTTCACTTTGCACCGTGTTGATTTTCCGTCAAAGGTTTCAACCTCTACCTCTTCAATTTTTTTTCCTTCGTATTGCTTTTCCCATTGTGAAAGTATTACACTGTCTATGTGAACTGTGTCTGAGTGCATGCGTTTTATTAAGCGCACGCGTTTGAGTAAGTCGCTGAGATTTTCCACTATGAGCTGATTCGCTTGAGGCTCATTAAACACCTGTTCTGGCTTAATCTCTGGTTCTTTTTCTTGTGGTTTTTCAATTTTTTCTTCTTTGGTTTCTGTTACAGGTTCAGGTTTTTCTTCTGTTTCCACTGGTGAATCCAATTTTGCTTCAGGCTCTGTTTCTTGTAAAATTGAAGTGTTGTTGAGGGAGGCAGGGCAGATTTTTTCTAACAATCGGAGAACTGTTGGGATTAGAATACAGGTTATGGTGTTTACATAGTTTATATCTGCCTTTTTTGAAATAACCGTGGCAAAGCAAATGTCATTCAGGCAGGAAATATTCACTCTGCCATTGTTGCCATCAACCGTAATACATTTAATATTACCTATAGCGTTGGCTTTATCAAATATACCATCGAAAGCGTCTATTACTTGGATCATTGTTTTTTCTGGTGTGGTTTCATCTCCGATTTTTATTTCGCCATCTTCTTTGAATATGAATGTGTTGGTTATTTCTGGGCATGCATTTCGAATTTCATTTAATGCACTCTTCAGTGTAAAAAAGTATAGATCATTATCCATGGTTTTCCACTTGAACACTGTTTTTTAGATGATTTTGAAGAGTATGCGTTCAGGGACGCCGTCTTTTTCGATGACGAGATACTTTAGGCCTTCTGTGTCGCCAAGTTGGTCTAGCCATTTTAGTGCTTCTTTGGCTTTTTGCAAAACTAAAAGTCTTTCTTGATGGCTTCGCACGACTTCTTCTATGGCAGTGAGTTCGTGGAATGGGTTGGCATCCAAAACTATGTTTAAGTTGCCTATTGTGATTTCGCCTAGGCTTTCTGTCGCAGCCTTTTTTCCAGCCAGTTTCATGACTACTTCTCGTATTTTTTTGGATTTTTCAGCCAGTGTCCTAATGTCATCTAGTCGGCGCAGATACTCGCCTAACGTGCTTTTTGTATCTGATATTCCCTTTTCTAGGGTTTCAGCTATTTCTTCGGCTGATTTGTATTCTTTTATTTCTACTACCATGTGTTTTTGCACCTCCAAAGATGAAACAAACTGGGGAAATTCAGGGATGCTTGTATCTTACCCTGCCTCCAATCTCAACAAACAAGGGGATAGGTGCTAAGGCGTGTATGTGCCAGTTGTCGGAAACTCCTTGCCATTCTTAGTTATTATCCATATTGTGTACTGGTAACCTTGTTGGAAAGCTCCACTGATCGATATGGTGGTGCTGTTCTTTGGCGATATGGGCACATCTGTTATATCAGTTTCTGCGTTGTTGACGCGATATTTATCTATAATAACTGTTGCACCGCCAGCGTTTGTGATCGTCACGTTAACTGCGCTACTGGTCCATCCCCATGGTGTTCCAACTTGTAGTTGTTCTGAGCCTCCCATGAACATGAATGATAAGGCTCCCATCCATGCTGCTACGGCTATGCTGACTGCGACTGTTACTGCGATGAGTATGATTGATGCTACTACGGGGCTTAGGGCTTTTTTGCTTTTCAATATTTTCATTTTCTTTTTTATCCCTCCTTCGGGGTTAGTTGTGTATTTTAGAGGAAAAAGGAGATTTAAATCTTACGACTTAATACACCATATTAATTATCTGTAAAACAAAACTACAACAAACAAAAACAAAACCCTTAGTAATCCATCTACGGAACGTTAAAAAATGATGTGTTCAACACTTGTCGCCGAAAGCACATCATCTAAGTTTCAAGTTTGTCAAAGAATTCCAGCAGCAGCTTAGCGATTTTTTCACCTAACTCTGTTTTCACATAATACTTCTTTAAAGGGTCTATTCTTTCGCCTTTTGCTAAGCCTAAGTCTTCAATTTCAATCATTCTCGCCCTAAAAGTGCCGTCGCTTAAGGTTAAACCGTTTTCACGCATGAAATCTTTAGCCTCCTTCCATTTGCCACGTTTCATGTAAAGCAGAAAAATACAGTCTATGGCGTGGTCTTTTTCAAGCATCGCTTTGATAGCTGCCAGTTTCTTGTCCGTTAAGATATACTTAATCTTCTCCTCTTCTCCCTTTACGCTTTTCACCATATCATATCAACTCATAGTTTTGCTTTCTGATATTAGTTGAACCCCTTTAAAAGATTTAACCTATATTACGATTTAAGTCATATTTCTAGGGGTATAAGCTATATTTCTCATTTGCGTTTGCGCAAGAATACCGAGCCAAATAGCATAGTCCATCTTTATATGGCCTTTCTAAGCCGCATTCTGGGCATTTAAGCGAAGTTTCACGGGTCTCCTTTCGCATGTGCTGTTCACATTTTCCCCTTTTTCGCTGCGAGACGCTCGATCAGGTCGATTAGCCTTGAATACTTGAGACATGCAAGCATGAAGCTTTCAACTACAATGTTTGGTTTTTGTTTTTCAAGTTTGCACCTCAGCCTAAAGGCCTTGTAAAGTGTTGGGTTGAGGAAAAGCTTGAACTGTTTACGCTCGGTCAGCTGCTTCTGAAGCTTTGAGGGCCTAATTTTTAACCCCCTCCCCCTCTTTTTCCAGTCTTCCTCTAAGCTCCTTTGCCTGCTGAATTAGTCTTTCAAGCTCTTTAAGGTCATCGTTAAACTGCCGTTCCTCATAGCTTTTCGCAAGGTTGTTTAAAACTTGAGCCATGTATCCTGCTATCTTCATGGCTTCCGGGTCTTCCTTAGCCCATTTGCTGACGGTTTCGAAGAGCTCCTGCAGGTTTTTAATAAGCCTCTGGCGAAGCTGCTGCGTGTCAATTATGAGGCTTTTAAGCTGCATCAACCTAAGCGAAACAGTGTCCATACTGCTTTCAACCATGAACCTATTCAGCCTCCCTTTGACAGAGCCTTGCTTCCAAAACCATTTTCTCGAAACAGCAACTGCAAACTTCATTCATAATTGTTAAAGCCTCGTTAACAAATTCGCAGTCCTCAACTTTCGCACCCATCTACTTCACCCCAACCTTACCCACACTGTGGTTAACTTCTATGGCGACGTTCTCGATGGGTTGACTGGCTTCCTGTTCAAAAAATTGCAACCAGCTTTTTGGGATAATCACTGCTCTACTTGTTTTTCCAACGGGAATTATTTTTCTTTTTAATGGCAATTTTCTCACCGAGACTATTATGTTACAC
>Ga0129301_1000027_pt1 | contig 69035 bp, 67 predicted proteins | sample ConPoolayeHmetaG_FD_94489 | JGI IMG/M metagenome (GOLD analysis project Ga0129301, IMG submission 94489) | Hot spring microbial mat communities from California, USA to study Microbial Dark Matter (Phase II) - Cone Pool mat layer H metaG ...
GCGATGTGCTGGGGCTGATCGAGCAGGCGGAGGCCGCGCTTGAGGAGGGGGAGGCGGAGAGGCTGGAGCAGAGGCTGCGGGAGGGCCGCTTCGACCTCAACGACTTCCTCCGGGAGCTCCAGCGGCTGGGCAAGATGGGCTCGCTGGAGGGGCTGCTGAACATGATCCCGGGGCTCTCGCGCCTGCGGGGCCGAGCGCCCCTGGAGGTGGACGAAGGGCGGCTGCGCCGCATGAGGGCGATCGTGCAGTCCATGACGCGGGAGGAGCGGGAGCGGCCGGAGATCATAGATGGGAGCAGAAGGCGGCGCATCGCCCGGGGCAGTGGCGCGAGCCGCCAGGAGGTGAACGTACTGCTCAAGCAGTTCCGGCAGATGCGGGAGATGCTGGAGCAGTTCGCCGGCGGCGAAGGGGCCGCTCGGGCATCGAAGATGATGGGCCTGCCGCGGCTTAGGCCCTAGGAGGAAGAAGTGGCAGTTCGCATTCGCTTGCGGCGCATCGGCAAGAGGAAGCAGCCCTACTACCGGGTGGTGGTGGCCGACGCGGGCGCGCCCCGGGACGGGCGGTTCGTGGAGGCGATCGGGCACTACGACCCGCGCGCGGAGCCGCCCCAGGTGTCCGTGGACGGCGAGCGGGCGCTGTGGTGGCTCCGCCGGGGGGCCCAGCCCTCGGACACCGTGCGCGCGCTGCTTGTCCGCGCAGGCGTCTGGGAGCAGTTCGCCGGGCCGGCCGCGGGGGTCGCGCAGCCGTCCGCCGGGCCGGCGCCCATGCCAGCCGCGCCAGAGGGGTCCACTGCTGGGGATACCGCCCCGGAGCCGGAGACGGCCCAGGGGGAGGAACCGAGCGACATCGAGCAGGGGCGCTAGACCCGCTGTGATTGCGGGTGGCGGCCGGCGCGGCTCGCCCGGCCGCTCGCGTCCTGAGGAGTGACCGTTCCGCCAGCGCTGCAAGTACTGGAGGACAGAGGCAGTGGACGAACTGGTTCTCATGGTTGTGAGAGCGCTCGTGGACAAGCCGGAGCAGGTGTCGGTGAACAAGATCGAGGGGGAGCGGAGCATCATCCTGGAGGTGCGCGTGGCCTCAGACGACCTGGGTAAGGTCATCGGCAAGGGGGGCCGGATCGCCAACGCGCTGCGGACCCTGGTCCGCGCGGCGGGCACCAAGGAGCGCAAGAGCATCTGGGTGGACATCAACAAGCTGGGGGAGGCCTCAGGGCGGTCCCCGGACCACCCGGAGGTGAGCAATGGCTAAGGTGACGGTCCGGCGGTCTATCTCAGTCCAGGTGATCGTGACCGAGCGGTTCAAGCAGGAGCTGCAGGAGGAGCTTCAGCAGGCCGCCGACGCCGCCCAGCGCCGGATTGACCAGATGGAGTTCCAGAGCCGCCGCTTTCTCGCCGACCTCCAGCGCACCGATCTCTCCCAGGCGATGAGCGCGCGGCGCCAGATCGAGAGCGAGCGGCGCCGCCACGAGGCCCTCCAGCAGGATATCCAGAGGCAGCTCGAGGAGGCCGCGAAGCTGGAGCTCGGCGCCGAGTATCCCCGCGGCACGCTCGAGGGCTGGGTCGAGGTCGAGGAGGGAGACGATCTCTTCAGGAAGGTCGCGGGCTCCGAGATCGTCGTCAAGGACGGTGTGATCGTGGAGATCCGCGAGGTGTGAGGCCATGGCGGAATCAGGGGAGCCATGGAGCCTGGTCATCGGCCGGGTCGTGGCTCCCTTCGGCACGAAGGGAGCGGTGCGCGTCCGTCCCGAGACCGACTTCCCGGAGCGCTTCCACGACCTCGAGGAGGTCTGCCTCGAGTTCCCCGACGGCCGGGAGGAGGCGCGCCGCGTGCAGGGTGCGCGCATCACCCCCAGGGGCGTTCTGCTATCGCTTGAGGGCTGCCCGGACCGCGACCAGGCGGCCGCCCTCCGGGGCGCCTGGATCAAGGTGCGGGAGAGCGATGCCGTCCCCCTCGGCGAGGGCGAGTACTACGTCCACCAGATCATCGGCCTGCGCGTGGTCACCGAGGAGGGCCGCGACCTCGGCCAGGTGACGGAGGTGATCCGCACCCCGGCCAACGATGTCTACGTGACCCCCGCCGCGATGATCCCCGCCGTCCGCCAGGTGGTGCGCCAGGTGGACCTCGCGGCGGGCAGGATGGTAGTGTCCCTGCCCCTCCCCCTCGAGGGCGAGGGAGGCGATGGTGAGGATTGACATCCTCACCACCTTCCCGGGCATGTTCGCCCCCGTGCTCGAGGAGAGCATCCTCAAGCGCGCCCGGGAGGCCGGAGTGGTCGTCATCTCGGTGCACGACCTGCGCGAGTACACCCATGACCGCCACCGCACCACCGATGATGCGCCCTACGGGGGCGGCGCGGGCATGGTGATGAAGCCCGAGCCCTTCTTTGTGGCGGTGGAGGCGCTTCGGTGCCCGGCCGGGGCGGGGTGCCGGGAGGAGGTGGTGCTGCTGTCGCCGGCGGGCGAGCGGCTGGAGCAGCCCCTCGTGTGGGAGCTTGCCAACCGGGATCACCTGATCCTGCTCTGCGGCCACTACGAGGGGGTGGACGAGCGCGTCCGCCAGCACCTGGCGACCCGCGTCATCTCCATCGGCGACTACGTGCTCACCGGAGGCGAGCTGCCCGCGCTGGTGCTCGCCGACGCCGTGGTCCGCCTGCTGCCGGGCGCGCTCGGAGCGGAGGAGAGCGCCCGCGCCGACTCCTTTGCTGACGGCCTCCTCGAGCACCCCCACTACACCCGCCCTGTCTCCTTCCGGGGGATGGAGGTCCCGGAGGCGTTGCTGTCGGGCCATCACGAGCGCATTCGCCGCTGGCGGCGCAAGGAGTCCCTGCGGCGTACCCGACAACTGCGGCCCGACCTGCTGGCGAAGGCTTGCTTGACGGAGGAGGATCGGCAGCTGCTCGCTGAGCTGGACCAGGAGGAGGGCGAGGCTCAGGGCTGAGGCAGGAGCCAGGAGGCGAACTCGGCAGGGTCGAAGTCCCTCAGGTCCCCGAGGCCCTCGCCGGTGCCGATGAGCTTCACCGGCAGGCCCACCTCCTCGGCGATGGTGATGAGGCTGCCGCCCTTGGCAGTTCCGTCGAGCTTGGTCATCACCACCCCGCTGAGCCCGATCGCCTGCTGGAACTCCCGCGCCTGGATGAGGGCGTTCTGCCCGGTCGTGGCGTCGAGCACCAGCAGCGTCTCGTCCGGGGGCCGGCCCAGCTCGCGGCGGGCCACCCGGTCCACCTTGCGCAGCTCCTCCATCAGGTTGCGCTTGGTGTGCAGCCGGCCCGCCGTGTCCGCGATGACGGCGTGCAGGCCCCGAGCGCGCGCGGCGCGGAGGGAGTCGAAGAGCACCGCGGCCGGGTCGCCGCCCGGCTGGTGGCGGACGATCTCCACCCCGAGGCGCTGGGCCCACACCTCGAGCTGCTCGATGGCCGCCGCGCGGAAGGTGTCCGCGGCGGCGAGCAGCACCCGTCGGCCCTGCCCCTCCAACCTGGCCGCGAGCTTCGCGATCGTCGTCGTCTTGCCGGTGCCGTTGACGCCGACGATCAGGAAGAGCAGCGGAGGCTCGGCGGCCTCGCTGGCGAGGGGGGCGGCGTGTCGCGCGAGCAGGCCCGCCAGTTCGTCGCGGAGCGCGCGCCGCACGCCCGACAGATCCCGGATGCGCTCCTCGCGCACCCGCTCCCGCAGGCGTTCGACGAGCCGCGCGGCCACCGCGGTGCTTACATCGGAGGCGATCAGGACCTCCTCCAGCTCCTCGAAGAGCTCTTCGGTCGCCTCGCCCGGGCCGGCGAAGAGGTCCGCGACCCGGCGGAATAGGTTGCGCAGCACCTGTGTCGGCCCGCCGGCCTAGCGGCCGCCCTCTCTGAGATGGTTGAGCAATCCGCCGGCGAGCGCGACCTCTCGCTGCCGGGGAGTGAGCGAGCAGGTTGCCTCGAAGCGCGTTCCCCGGGTGGTGTTCCGCACCTCCAGGGGCCGACCGGCGGCCAGCCGCGCCCGCACATCCGGGATCTCCAGCTCGTCCCCCTGCCCGACCTCCGCGCCCGCGGGGACCTCTAGCGGCAAGATGCCGAAGTTCACCAGGTTCGCGTGATGGATGCGGGCGAAGGAGCGCGCCAGCACCGCCTGCACGCCGAGGGCCATCGGCGCCAGCGCGGCGTGCTCCCGGCTGGAGCCTTGCCCGTAGTTCGCGCCCCCCACGATGAAGCCTCCACCGGCCTCCCGGGCGCGGTCGGCGAAGCTGGGGTCGAGCCGGGAGAAGACGAAACGCGAGATAGCCGGGATGTTCGACCGCAGGGGCAGGATGTGCGCGCCCGCGGGCATGATATCATCGGTCGTGATGTTGTCTCCCACCGCCAGCAGCACTCTTCCCCGCAGCCCCTCGGGCAGTGGCCCCCGCCCGGGGACGGGCGCGATGTTTGGTCCCCGGATGACCTCCACTTCGTGGGGATCGTCGGCCGGGGGCAGCACCATCGCATCGTCCACGAAGAAGCGCTCGGGGGCCGGCACCGCGATGGGCTCGCCGAGCTCCCGCGGGTCGGCGATCTCGCCCGCGAGCGCCGAGGCCGCGCACACCTGAGGGCTGGCCAGGTAGGCCTGTGCGTCCCGGGTGCCGGTGCGCCCCTCGAAGTTGCGGTTGAAGCTGCGCAGGGTCACGCCCCCTGAGGGCGGCGCCTGCCCCATGCCGATGCAGGGCCCGCAGGAAGCCTCCAGGATGCGTGCCCCGGCCGCGATGAGCGCGGCCAGCGCGCCGTTCGCAGCCAGCATCTGGAGCACCTGTCGGGACCCGGGCGCGATGACCAGGCTCACCCGGGGATGGACGCGCTTGCCCTGGAGCATGCGGGCGACGGCCATCAGGTCCTCGAAGGAGGAGTTTGTGCAGCTCCCGATCGCCACCTGGTCCACCTTCACGCCCCGCAGCTGCGACACCGGGGCCACATTGTCCGGGCTGTGGGGCCGGGCGACCAGCGGCTCCAGCCCGCCCAGGTCGAGCTCCAGCTCCTCGTCGTACTCCGCCCCTGGGTCGGCCTGCAGGGGCGCCCAGGCCTGCTCCCGCTGCTGCGCGCGCAGGAAGGCGCGGGTCTGCTCGTCGCTGGGGAAGAGGGAGCTGGTCGCGCCCAGCTCCGCGCCCATGTTCGTGATCGTCGCCCGCTCGGGGATGCGCAGCCTACCCAGCGCCTCGCCGCCGTATTCCAGGATGCGGCCCACGCCGCCGCGCACGGTGAGCCGCCGCAGGAGCTCGAGGATGACGTCCTTGGCGGTGACCCAGGGGGGCAGCTCGCCCCGCAGGCGCACCAGCATCACCCGCGGCATGGCCAGGTAGAAGGGGTGGCCGGCCATCGCCGCGGCGACGTCGAGGCCGCCGGCGCCGATGGCGAGCATGCCCAGCCCACCGCAGGTGGGGGTGTGGCTGTCAGAGCCCAGCAGCGTCTGGCCGGGGACGCCGAAGCGCTCCAGGTGCACCTGATGGCAGATGCCGTTGCCGGGCCGGGAGAAGTGGGCCCCGTACTTGGCGGCCGCGCTCTGCAGGTAGCGGTGGTCGTCGGCGCTCTCAAAGCCGGTCTGGAGCATGTTGTGGTCAACATAGCTGACCGACAGCCGAGTGCGCACCCGGGGTATGCCGAGGGCCTCGAACTGCAGGAACGCCATCGTGCCCGTGACATCCTGGGTCAGGGTCTGGTCAATGGTGAGCGCGATCTCGGCCCCGGGCTCCATGACCCCGGAGGCCAGATGAGCTGCGATGATCTTGCGGGCCAGGCTCTCGGCCATGTGGCGATCACCTCGGGGGAGGGTGTGCGCGCCGGCGCAGAGTGTCTTCCGGCCGGCGCGCCGGCACTCCTGCTCTCAGGATACCCCGCCGTAGCGGCGGCCGTCCGGGCTGAGCTTCGAGAGATCCTGGAGCACTGCCCCCAGGCCGAGTGCCACCGCGTGTGCCGGCTCTCGCGCGCGCACCACGGGTACGCCCAGGCGCTCGCGCATGATCTGGGGCACGCCCTGGAGGAGGGCCGTCCCGCCCATGAGCAGGATGCCGTTCGTGCGCATGTCGAGGCGCTGCTCGGTGGGCGCCTCCGCGATGCACCAGTGTATCTCGTTGATGATGGGAGACAGCGCCTTCGCCAGCAGGTCGGGGATGCCGTCGAGGGTGACCTCGAGGTTGCGGAACAGGTCCCCGTACACCTGCCCCCCGCCCACCGTCACCCGGCTGCGGGCCATCTGGGGGAGCACCGCGCCCACCCGGAGCTTCATCTGCTCCGCGGTGACCGCGGAGAGGCTGAGCCCGTAGCGGTTGAGGATCATCTTGCGGATGGCCTCATCCAGGTCGCGGCCCCCGAAGCGCAGGTTGCGTCCCCACACCGTCTGGCCCTGCACGACCACGCCGAACTCGGTCACGCCGCCGCCGATGCTCACCGCCAGTCGCGCCCCCCGGTCGGTGGGCGCGAGCCCGGCGCCGATGGCCCCCGCGAGCACGCTGTCCACCAGGCGGACGCGGCGCGCGCCCGCGCTCTGCGCGGCATGCACCAGGGCGGCCTGCTCGACCGGGGTGGCGCCGGTAGTGAGCGCGGCCAGCAGCCGGGGCATGAACAGGCGCCGCCGGCCCACCGCGCGGCCGACGAAGATCCGTATCATCTGCGCGGCCGCCGCGTGGTCGGCCACCACCCCGGCCCGCACGGGCAACACGATGCGGGCGTCGGCCGATCCGTGGTCGGCGATGGCCTTCGCCTCCTCGCCGACGGCCAGCACCTGCGTGCCGTCCAGCGAGTAGGCGATCACGGACGGCTCGGCGAGGACGATTCCCACCCCGCGCTGATAGATCCGGGTGGAGCACGTCCCCACGTCCAACCCGAGATCGAGGTTCCAGCCGAGCATGTGAGATCAGCCGTCGGCCGCCCCCGCCCCTCCCTCAGGCTCGGGCGGCCCGGGCGGCTGCGTCGTCGTCAGGGCGATCAGGTGGGGGAGCACGTCCTCCACCGATCTCACCCGGGGGAGCCGCTGGGTCCGGTACGCCCGCAGCAGGAGGTTCCGACGGCGGTGGCACTCGTTGTCGAACGCCTGCCAGTCCACGCGCCCTCCCTCGCTCTCCTCCCTCTCCAGTTTCTGCCTCCGCCGCTCCACCTCTTCCTCGAACTTCTCCAGGTGGTGCAGGAAACCGAGCTGATAAGCGAGCTCCGAGCGCCCGCGGCCCTCGCTGCCCATCACGCGCATCGCCTCAAGGTGGTGCTCGATCAGCCAACCGGCCGCGACCGCCGCCGCCTCTCCTTCTTCCATGAACACGCGTGAGCGCAGCGAGTAATGCTGGTCGGACACGTACTGGTAGCGGCGGTGCAGCACCCACCGCAGGGTCGCGCCTGTCTCCGCCGACAGCGCCTCCCGCGCCACGAGCGCCGAGATATCGTCCTCCGCGCGGTCCATCTCTTTCGCCAGCTCCGCAAAGCGCGCTCGGCTCAAGATGCGGTTCGAGGAATGGTCGAGCAGCGCGTGCCAGAGGGTGACCAGTCGGGCCCACTCGGCGGTGTCTCGCACTGCGGCCGGATCGGCGGCGCGGGCGTCCGCCCCCAGCGACAGCAGGAGTGCCAGCGCGGCGGCGAGGGCGAGCGGGCGGCCCGCGCCGGCGCGCGTGCAGGCCCCGGGCATGTCAGCTGTTGCCCCCATGTGAGGAGGATTAGCCGCCCGCGCGTGCACCCCTGCCAACGATCACTGGGGCGTCCGGCGGTGGGTCAGGGTCCACACCAGGGCGTCCTCGGGCACGACCTCGAGCCCGGCGCTGGCGGCGATGCGCCGCAGCACCTCCCCCGGCTCGCCCGCGGGCATCTCCCCCACCACCCCCCGGTCGAGGGGCTGCTCGGCGAGCACCACCAGCCCGGTCAGCGCGCTGAGGTCGGCAAGCACCTCCCGCAGCGGGACGTTGTCATACCTGGCGCGCGGCGCCGCGGCAGCGATCTCCCCAAGGCGCGCGAGGGTGGGCACGAAGAGGATGTAGTCGCGGGAGGCCTCGGCGGCCTCGATCGAGAGCGGCAGGGCCGTCGGTCCCTGGCCGATATGCTCGGCGGGCACTACCAGCGCGCCCGCCTCGGCCGGGCGGCCCCGCCAGAGCAGCCGAGGCCCCGCCGCCGTCCTCAGATGCACCGCCACCTCCCTCACCCCCTGGTCGGCCGCCAGCCGCAGCCCCAGCGCGAGCCGGCCGTCCTGCCTCACCGCCACCGCGCGCGCAGACACCGGCGGCCCACTCGGCAGCGCACACACCGCGCCCTCGCAGATCGCCGCCCCGGCGACAGCGGCCTCACCGCCCGCTGCGCGGTCAGGCGCTCCTGGGGGCCCTGGCGGCCCCGCGCCACCCAGAACGCGACTCCCGGGGGCCGGGGCGCTGTCCCGGACTGAGGCCCGGTAACTCATCTCGGGCCCAGGCCGCTCGCCGGCGGCCTGCATCGGCGCCGCGGCGTCGGGGATGGCGAGCGATTGCTCGCGCGGCGCGCCCCCGGGCGGGGCCGCGGGCTCTGGGGCCCGCGCCACCCGGAGGCGTCCCGGCGCCGCTGCCCCGCGACCCCCCGCGCCCGCCCGGCCGGCAGCTGCCGTCCTGGGCCCAGGGGCGGCCGGCGTCAGGGTGTGGGAGGCCGGCGGCTGGCGGAGCGCGAAGGCGACGACCACGAGGGCCGCGGTCACCGCTACGGGGAGCGCGATGCGGGTCCAGAACTGTCGCGGCAGCGCCGGCGGGGGAGATGCTCTCGCCGCGGCGGCCGCGACGGCCCGCCGGACATCCGAGGGCAAGTGCGCGGGCGCGTCCGCAGGGCCGATCTCGCGGAGGCGACGGATGATCAGGCGAAGGTCGGCCAGCTCCGCCGAGCAGCGCGCGCAGGAGGCGAGGTGCCGCTCCAGCGGCGCCCCCTCACGCGGGTCGAGCGCTCCCTCGGCATACTGGGGGAGGCGCTCTCGCAGGTGGCGGCACTCTCTCGGTGGGGGATTGGCCATATCACACTCACGGATTAGACGGGCTCACTCTCGGAGAAGTTCCAGGTGCGGCGCGAGGAGGTCCCTTAGCGCCAGGCGGGCCCGGCTCAGGCGCGACTTGACGGTGCCGACGCGAGCGCCCGTGATGCGCGCGATGTCCTCATAGCTGAAGCCCTGAAGATCGTAGAGCACCAGCACCGCGCGCTGATGCTCGGGCAGACGCTGGATCGCCTCGAGGATCACCCGACGGCGCTGCTGCAGTATCGCCCCCTCCTCCGGCGACTCGCGCCGGGGCGGGAGCCCCTCGCCGGGGGGCCGGTCGAGGTCCGGGGCGGGGTCCTCTCCTGTGGCCAGCTCCGATACCGAGAGCGGGGCGCGCCTGCGCCGCCGCGCCGCGTCGCAGGCCACGTTGAGCGCCACCCGGTACAGCCAGGTCGAGAAGGCGGCCTGGCCCCGGAAGCGTGGCAGCGCCGCGTAGGCCCGCAGGAACGCCTCCTGGACGCAGTCCTCGGCCTCCTCCCGGGACCCTGTGATGCGCAGGGCCAGGTTGTACACCTGGGGCGAGTACTCCTCCACCAGCGCATCGAAGGCGGCGTGGTCCCCCGCGCGGGCCCGCCGCACGAGCTGGGCCACCTGGCCTGCCTTGGCCTCCTCGGCGTGCATCGGCTCCCCTTGCTCGGCCTGCCTCCGGCCCATTATAGCCTCTCGGTGCTGAGTGTCAATTCGGCCCCCTACCGACCCGGCCCGGCAGGATTCACAGCCCTTCGCAGCGCAGGTCTGCGAGGTGAGCCGCGCCGGCAGCGGCCCCGGCCGCGGGCCTTGATGGCAGGCGCCGTCTTGCTGGCGACCGCCGGGAGGGATGATCGTATGGAGATCGCAGAGTTCCAGCGGCTGATCGAGCGCATCTACTATCAGAAGGACCGCGCCCGCGGCCTCGATGGGACCTTCCGCTGGTTCGTCGAGGAGGTCGGCGAGCTGGCGCGGGCGATCCGCGAGGGTGACGCCGGCGAGCGGGCGGAGGAGTTCGCCGACGTGCTGGCGTGGGTGTCCACCCTGGCGAGCATCTGCGGGGTGGAGCTGGCGGAGGCGGCGCGCAAGTACGAGCTGGGGTGCCCGAAGTGCCAGGAGACGCCGTGCGGCTGTGGGTGAGCCAGCCGGCTCAGTGGACCGTGGTCTCGTCAGGGGGGACGATGGTGGCGTCGAGGGAGAGCCTGGCCTCCTGCGCCCGGCGCTCCGAGTCGAGTCTCTCCAGCAGCTCGTTGTCAATGTGGATGGGCGCCTCGGTGCGGAGGGCGACCGCAATGGCGTCGCTGGGCCGGCAGTCTATGCGCTTCGTGCGCCCGTTGGCGCGCAGGCGCAGCTCGGCGTAGTAGGTCTCCCCCCTCATGTCGCTGATGACCACGCGCTCGACCTGAGCATCAAGCTGGTCCAGGATGAGGACGATCAGGTCGTGGGTGAAGGGCCGGGGCGGGCGCTGCCCCTCGAGCTGCATGCTGATCGCCGTCGCCTCGCTCAGCCCGACCCAGATGAACACCGCGCGCTGGCCCCCGGTCTCCCGAAGCACCACCACCGGGCTTCCCCGCCAGTCCACGGCCACCCCTTCCACCTTGAGCTGCACGGTCTTCACGGCGCGCTCCCACGCGACCTTCGCTGCCCGACTCCTCCGGCCCTCGACGCCGGGGGCTGCGTCTAGAGTAGCGGCGCGCCCGGCAAAAGTCAATCACCGGTCCGCCCTGCCCGCGCGCCTGTTCGGCCAGGGGGCGAAGGGCCCTCGAGGCATGGCTTGACAGGGCCCCGAGCGGCCAGTATGATACCGTGGCAAGGGCTCCTGCCGGTTCCGCTGCCAAGGCGAGGCGCAAGCCTCGTTGGTTTTTTTGCCGTCGGAAGCGAGGGCGCATGGCCAACGACCGCAGGCCGCCGTTGCGGGACCCCGCGCTGCTGGGAGGGCTGGGGCTCGTGCTGGGGGCCACGACTGTCGGTGGGGCGTTGCTGGGCTACTACTGTGATGGGAGATGGGGCACGGGGCCGTGGCTCACGTTCCTGGGGACACTGCTGGGGACCGCGGTGGGATTCGCGGAGCTGCTGAGGGCGCTGCGACGACTAGCACGCGACTGAGGACGCCTGGACGGTGAGCAGCAGACACGCGGACGAGCTCGAGGGCGCGGACGAGGGGGCGCTGGCGCGCCTGCATCATCGGTCGGTGCTGCTCGGGCTGGTCCTGGTCGCTGCGCTCGCCCCCCTCGGCCGCTCCCATTCTCTGGGCGCAGCCCTCGGCGCCGCTGTGGGGCTGGGCCTGTTCGGGCTCGACATCGCGGTGGTCAGGGGCTGGCTGGCGCGCCCCGGACGCCCCCACATCCCCCTCGGGCACGGCCTGCTCTGGCTGCTCAGGTGGCCGGCCGCGGCCTTGGTGCTCTGGTGGCCGCTGCGAGGGGGGGTGGTCTCGCCGGCCGGGGTCTGCCTGGGTGCGGGCCTGGTGCCGGCGGCGGCGACGTGGGCGGCACTGGCGTGTCTGCTCGCGGCGCACCGGGCGAAGACGATGGCAGGGGAGAGGTAACCGTGCTGCGGCGGCCTCTTCGCCACACGGTGGCGTTGGCGATGGCCTCTCTGGGGAGCTCCTCCGCCGCCCTTGCGGCGGGCTTCGAGGAGGTCTACGAGGCGACTTGGCTGAGCTGGCTGTCATCGGTGCGAGTGGCGGGGGAGCCTCTGCTCAGGAGCCGCGCCGCGCTCGCCTTCGCATGGTCGCTGGCGGCGGCGCTGGTGCTCGTGGTGCTGAGCGCGCTAGGCGCCCGCCGGCCCTCCCTGCGGCCGCGAGGGCTTCAGACGCTCCTGGAGCTGCTCGTGGGCGCGCTGAGGACCCTGGTTCTGAGCATCACTGGGCCCGAGGGGCTGGGCTATGTGCCCTTCGTCGGCTCCCTGTTCATCTACATCTTCCTCATGAACCTCTTCGGCCTCGTGCCGGGCTTCATGGCTCCGACCTCGAACCTCACCATCACCGCCGCGCTCGCGCTCGTCGTGTTCCTGGTCGTGCAGGGTTGCGGGTTCCGGCGCTACGGGGTCGGATACCTTGGCTACTTCGTGGAAGGTGTGCCCCTGCGCCCCGCCTACCTTCCCCTGCTGCCCTTCGTGTTCTGCATCCACCTCATCGGGGAGCTGTGCCGGCCCGTGACGCTCTCGCTCCGCCTCTTCGGCAACATGATGGCCGAGCACGCGGTCGTCTTCATACTGCTGGGGCTCGCTGCCGGGCTGGCGCGGCGCTACTGGGTCTTCCTGCCGGTTCAGCTGCCGAACCTGCTGCTGGGGATGGTCGTGGCGTTCGCACAGGCCCTGGTCTTCTCGACGCTCGCGACGGTATACCTCGGCGGGGTATTGGGGCATGGGGAGCGTCGGGAGGCGGCGGGGGACTCCGCCCCACAGAAAGCGCTTGCTGGGTAAGGAGAAGGAGATGCTCTATCTGTTCGGGCTGGCCCTGGTCTCGGGGGGCACGGTCGCGGTAGCAGCCGTCGCCGGCAGCATAGCTCAGGGCCGCGCGGTGGTCGCGGCGCTCGAGGCGACGGGGCGGCAACCGGAGGCGGGCGGCCGGCTGTTCACCCTGCTGATCCTGGGCCTTGCGTTCATCGAGTCCATGATCATCTACGCCTTGGTCCTGGGCCTGTTGCTGTCCGCCAAACTGCCGCCCGCGGCGGAGGCGCTCAGGGCGCTGGGCGGCCGCTGAGCACGGAGCACGGGAGCCGGCGCGATGGAACCAACCCTCAGTCCGCTCGAGATAGACCCCTATGTCCTCGCGCTCCAGGTGCTCGGCTTCGCGCTCCTCTACCTGGTGCTCAAGCGGCTCCTGTTCGGCCCGCTGCTGAGCGTCATGCGCCGTCGAGAGCGCCAGATTGACGCCGCCTTCGCGGCCGGCGAGGAGGCCAAGCGCCAGCTCGCCGCCATTGAGGCTGAGAGGGCGAAGGTGCTCGCGCAGGCCCAAGAGGAGGCCCGTGAACAACTCCGCCGCGCGATCCGGGAGGCCGAGCAGGCGCGCGCGCAGATCCTACAGGAAGCCCGTGAAGACGGGCAGCGGCTGCGCGAGCGAGCGCGGGCGGCCATCGCCCTGGAGCGCGCGCGCGCCACCGCCGAGCTGCGCCGCCGAGTGGTGGATCTGGCCCTGCTCGCCGCCAGCCGCGCGGTGCTCCAGCGCCTCGACGAGCAGCAGCACCGCCAGGCCGTGGACGACTTCATCGCCAGCCTGGAGCAGGAGCCGTGACAGACCGTCGCGCCGCCTCCCGCTACGCCGAGGCCCTCCTTGACCTGGCGGCCGAGCGGGGGGAGGTGGCCCGGGTGCGGGGCGAGCTGGCCCAGCTAGTGCGCCTGGCGCAGGTCGCGCCGGAGCTTTCGCTCGCGCTGACGCGGCCGGAGGTGCCCCTCGCACGGAGGGTGGAGCTGGCACGGGCGGCCTTGGAGGGCGCGTTCAGCGACCTGTTGGTGGGCCTGGTGTGCGCCCTGGTGCGGCATGGGCGGGGCGAGGAGCTGGCGAGCGTCGCGGAGCGCTTCGGCGAGCTGGCCGACGCCCGAGCGGGGCTGCTGCGGGCGGAGGCGCTCACTGCAGTGCCCCTCACCGCCCAGCAGCGCCGCCGACTCGCGGCGGCGCTCGCGCGGATGACGGGCATGCGGATCGAGCTCGAGGCCCGGGTGGATGCCAGCGTGCTGGCGGGCGTGGTGGTGCGGGTGGGCGACCGGCTCGTGGACGGCAGCGCGGCTGGGCGGCTGGCGCGCCTGCGGGAGAGGCTGGTCGGCGCGCAGGGGTCCGGGCGGTGAGCATCCGGCCCGACGAGGTGAGCGCGGTCCTCCGCGAGGAGATCGAGAGGCTCGGCGTCGAGCCAGAGGTGCGCTCGGTCGGTCGGGTCCTCCAGGTCGGTGACGGGGTCGCCCGCGTCTATGGGCTGCACGATGCCATGATGGGGGAGATGATCGAGTTCGCCGGCGGCATCTATGGGCTGGCCCACAACCTCGAGGAGGACAACGTCGGGTGCATACTGCTGGGGCAGGACCGCGATGTGAAGGAGGGCGACCTCGCCAAGACGACGGGGCGCATCGTGCAGGTGCCGGTGGGGGAGCCCCTCATCGGGCGAGTGGTGAACGCGCTCGGGCAGCCCCTGGACGACCGGGGGCCCATATCCGCCCGCGAGTTTCGCCCCCTGGAGGCGCGCGCGCCCGGGGTGGCGGAGCGTCAGCCGGTCAACGAGCCGCTCCAGACCGGCCTGAAGGCGGTGGACGCTATCACGCCCCTGGGCCGGGGGCAGCGGGAGCTCATCGTGGGCGACCGCCAGACGGGCAAGACGGCGATCGCCGTAGACACCATCATCAACCAGCGCGGCCAGGGCTGCTACTGCATCTACGTGGCCATCGGGCAGCGGCTGGCCGCGGTGGCGCGGCTCGCGCACGTGCTGGAGCAGCACGGCGCGATGGACTACACCACCATCGTCGTCGCCGCGGCGAGCGACCCCGCCGCCCAGCAGTACCTCGCGCCCTTCGCCGGCTGCTCCATCGGGGAGTACTTCCGCGACCGCGGCGAACACGCGCTGGTCATCTACGACGACCTCACTAAGCACGCCCACGCCTACCGCCAGATCAGCCTGCTGCTCCGCCGGCCCCCGGGTCGGGAGGCCTTCCCCGGAGACATCTTCTACCTCCACGCCCACCTGCTCGAGCGGGCCGCGAAGTTGAGCGATGCGCGGGGCGGAGGCTCCCTCACCGCGCTCTGCGTCGTCGAGACCCAGGAGGGCGACTACTCAGCCTACATCCCCACCAACATCATCTCCATCACGGACGGACAGATCTACCTCGAGTCCGATCTGTTCTTCGCCGGCCTGCGGCCCGCCATGAACGTGGGCCTGTCGGTGTCCCGCGTCGGGGGGGCGGCCCAGGCGCCGGCCATGAAGCGGGTGGCGGGGATGCTTCGGCTCGAGCTCGCCTACTACCAGGAGCTGCACGCCTTCTCCCAGTTCGCCGCCGAGCTGGAGCCGGCCACCCGCGAGCAGCTAGCCCACGGCGATCGCATGATGGAGCTGCTCAAGCAACCTCAGTATGCGCCCATGCCTCTCGCCGAGCAGGTGGTCGCGATCTACGCGGGCACCCAGGGCTACCTCGACGACGTAGCCATCGAGCAGGTGCAGAGCTTCGTCGCCGGTCTGCTCGCCTTCGTCCGAGAGGAGCGCCCCGGTGTCTTGTCTCGCATCCAGGCAACCGGGGACCTGGACGACGAGATTGAGCGCGGCCTGAGGGACGCCATCGAGGAGTACCGGGGCCGCGCGCCGGCAGGCCAACGCCGCGGGGAGGCCGCCTGATGTCGCTGCGGGACATCAGGCAACACATCCGCACCGTCCGCGGACTCGAGCAGACCTGCCGGGCGATGAAGACGGTGGCCTCCATCCGGCTTCGCCGCGCGGAGGAGCGCCTGCGGGCGACGCGCCCCTACCGGCGACGCCTGCGGGCGCTCGTGGGCCGGGTGGTGGCGACGACGCGCGACCATCCCTTCCTCGCCTGGCCGGCGGGTGGGCGGACCATGCTCGTCGTGGTGGCCGGCGACCGCGGCCTCGCCGGCGGCTACAGCGCCAACGTCGTGCGACGAGCGGTGGCGGAGGCTCCGCCGGAGGAGGCTGTGGTGGTGGCAGTGGGCAGAAGAGCGCTGCAGCGAATGCGGGAGCGCGGCTACGAGGTCGTTGACCAGGTGGCGCCCGTGGGGCCGCGACCTGATGCCGCGGCCATCGCCCAGGCCGCGTGCCGGATTGGCGAGCGCTTCCGGCGCGGGGAGCTTGAGCGAGTCGTGGTAGTCTACACGGAGTTCCTGGGGGAGATGCGCTCGCGGCTGAGGGCGGATGAGCTCCTGCCAGTCACTCTGGAGGCGCAGTACTTGCCGCCCTACATCATCTTCGAGCCGCCGGCGCCGGCGCTCCTGGAGGGGCTCCTATCGCGCTACCTGCGGAGCGAGCTCCTGGGGGTCGTGCTGGAGGCCTCGGCCAGCGAGCAGGCGGCGCGGGTGTTGGCCATGACCGAGGCCACGGAGAACGCGGAGCGCATGGCGCGGGAGCTGACCCTCAGCTATCACAAGGCTCGGCAGGCGGCGATCACGGAGGAGCTGATGGAGGTCATCGGCGCCGCCGAGGGCGCGGGGGCAGGCTGAACCATGGCCGGGGAGCGCTCCCAGGGTACCGTCGTGCAGGTGGTGGGGCCGGTCGTGGACGCGCGCTTCCCGGCCGACGCGCTGCCGGAGATCCGGGACGCCCTCGAGGTGACCCTCACCCGCGGCGGGGAGACTCAGCGGCTGGTGCTCGAGGTGGCCCAGCACCTGGGCAACGAGACGGTGAGGTGTGTGGCGATGGCGCCGACGGAGGGGCTGGTGCGGGGGATGGCCGTGCGCAACACGGGCGCGCCCATCACCGTGCCGGTGGGCCCGGCGGTGCTCGGGCGCGTGCTGAACGTGCTCGGCGACCCCATTGACGGGCTCGGACCCGTGGAGACCGAGGAGCGCCTGGCGATCCATCGGCCCCCGCCTGGCTTCGAGGACCAGGAGGTGAGGACCGAGATCTACGAGACCGGCTTCAAGGTGGTGGACCTGCTCGCGCCCTACCCGCGAGGGGGCAAGGTGGGGCTCTTCGGCGGCGCGGGGGTGGGCAAGACGGTGCTGCTGACCGAGCTGATCCACAACATGGCCAAGCAGCACGGCGGCATCTCGGTGTTCGCGGGTGTGGGGGAGCGCACGCGCGAGGGCAACGACCTGTGGCTGACGATGAGGGAGACGGGGGTGATCGCCCGCGCCGCTCTGGTGTTCGGGCAGATGAACGAGCCGCCCGGGGCCAGGCTGCGGGCGCCCCTCACGGCGCTCACGCTGGCCGAGCACTTCCGCGATGTGCAGGGACAGGACGTGCTGCTGTTCATTGACAACATCTTCCGGTTCGTGCAGGCGGGCTCCGAGGTATCCGCGCTGCTGGGGCGGATGCCCTCGGCCGTGGGCTACCAGCCGACCCTGGCCTACGAGATGGGCGCGCTCCAGGAGCGCATCACCTCCACCCGGCGCGGCTCGATCACCTCCCTGCAGGCCATCTACGTGCCCGCCGACGACATCACCGACCCGGCCCCCGCAGCCGCGATGGCCCACCTGGATGCGACCACGGTGCTCGATCGCCGCATCTCCGAGCGCGGCATCTACCCGGCCGTGGACCCGCTGCGCTCGACCTCCCGCATCCTCGACCCGGCGGTGGTGGGCGCGGAGCACTACGCGGTCGCCCGGCGCGTGCAGGGCGTCCTCCAGCGCTACCGAGATCTGCAGGACATCATCGCCATCCTCGGCGTGCAGGACCTGTCGGACGAGGACCGCCTGATCGTGGCGCGGGCGCGCCGGATCGAGCGCTTCCTGTCCCAGCCCTTCTTCGTCGCCGAGCCCTTCACCGGCCGGCCCGGCCGCTATGTGCCGCTGCGGGAGACCATCCGCGGGCTGAAGGAGATCGTGGACGGACAGCACGACAACCTGCCCGAGCGGGCCTTCTACATGGTGGGGGGCATAGAGGAGGCGGTGGAGCGGGCGCAGCAGATGTCGCGGAGCGAGGGCCATGCCGCCGCCCTATGAGCTAGCCATCATCGCGCCTGACCGGGTGGTGCTCGAGACGCGAGTGGTCAGCCTCGTCGCCCCGGGCCGAGAGGGCACCTTCGGCGTACTGGCGCGGCACGCGCCCCTGGTGGCCGAGTTGGCGCCCGGGGAGATCGTGGTGCGCGATGGCGATGGAAGGGAGGCGTACTACGCGGTCTCGCGCGGGTTTCTCGAGGTGACGTGGGAGGGGGTCACGGTGCTGGTGGATGCGGCGGAGGAGGCAGGCGAGGTGGACCTGGCGCGGGCGGAGGCGGCGAGGGAGCGTGCGGAGCGCAGGCTCGAATCGGGCGGGCCCGAGGTGGACCTGGCGCGGGCGGAGGCCGCCCTGCGGCGCGCGCTCAACCGGCTGCGGGTCGCCCGCAGGCACGGGAGGTCGGCTTGAGCAGGCCCGAGCGCACAGGAGCGACGACGCCCGCGCAGTCGGCGGCAGCAGGCTGGCGGATCGCCGGCGGTCGGCCTCTGCACGGCCGGGTGCGCGTCTCCGGGAGCAAGAACGGCTCCCTGCCGACGCTGGCCGCCGCGCTCCTGCTGGACGGCGAGACGACCCTCTACAACGTGCCCCGCATCGCCGACGTAGACACCATGCTGGCGCTGCTGCGGGCCTTCGGCCTCGAGGTCGGAGAGACGCCCGACGGCGGCCTGCGAATCGTCAACCGGGGGCTGACCACCCACCGCGCCCCGGCCGACCTGGTGAGGCTCATGCGCGCCTCACACTACCTGCTTGCCCCCATCGTCGCGCGCCTGGGGTGTGTCGAAGTCCCGCTGCCAGGTGGGTGCGACATCGGCGAGCGGCCGGTGGACTACATCCTCTCCGGGCTGGAGGCCCTCGGCCTCGAGGCGCGGGCCCGCAAGGGCCGGATCGAGGCCTGGGCGAAGGAGCTGGTTGGGGGCCGGGTGGCGCTCGACCCCCGCTACCGGAGTCCAGGGGCGACCTTCAGCTTGCTCATGGCGGCCGCGCTGGCCAGAGGCACGACACTGATCGAGGGCGCCTCGGAGGAGCCGGACGTGGTCTCCTTCTGCTCCTTCCTGCGCGCCGCCGGGGCGCGCATCGAGGGGGTGGGCGGGCCGAGCCTGGTCGTCCACGGCGTCCCCTCCCTCGCGGGGACCGCGCACGCCGTGAACGGCGACCGGCTTGAGGCCGGCACGCTGCTGTGCGCCGGCGTCGCTACCCGGGGCGAGGTGGTGGCCGAGGGCGTCTCGATGCGGGAGCTGGCGGCGGTCTGCGAGGTCCTGCGGGAGGCGGGGGTCGAGGTGTCCGAGACCCCGGAGGGGGTGCGAGCGGCGTGCGCCAGGCGGCCCGGTGCGGTGACGGTGGTCACCGCACCCTATCCAGGCTTCCCGACCGACCTTCAGCCGCCGCTGGCGGCGGTCCTGGCGACCGCGGAGGGCGCGAGCACGATCACGGAGGGCATCTTCGACCGGCGGCTCCAGCATGTCGAGCAACTGGCGAAGATGGGGGCGCGCATCGAATTGCGGGGCCCGCGCACTGCCGTGGTGCACGGCGTGCCAGGGCTCCGGGGGGCGGCCGTGGAAGGCAGGAACATCCGCGACGCGGCCGCCCTCGTGGTGGCGGCCCTCGGCGCGGAGGGAGAGAGCATAGTGCGCGGCAGGAGGTTCGTGGCGCGCGGCTATGAGGATCTGGAGGGAAAGCTGCGCGCGCTGGGCGCAGAGATGGCGCCGGTGGGCGGGGAAGAGACTGACGCGGGCGACGCGCCCGCGGGGGAGGGGAGCTAGATGCTCGGCATGGGCAAAGCGGTCGGGATAGACCTGGGCACGTCGAACCTGCTGGTGTACGTGAAGGGGCGGGGGATCGTGGTGCGCGAGCCCTCCGTTGTCGCGGTGTCAAACGGCGAGATCGTGGCCATGGGCGAGGAAGCGCGGGACATGATCGGCCGCACGCCGGGGCCGATCGAGGCCGTGAGGCCGCTTCAGGACGGGGTGATCGCGAACTTCACGATCACCCAGAAGATGCTCCGGCATCTGCTGGTCCGGGTGTGCGGCAGGCGGCGCTTCTTCCGGCCCCAGGTGTGCATCTGCGTGCCCTCGGGCGCCACCAGCGTCGAGAAGCGGGCGGTGGTGGAGGCCGCGCTGGCGGCCGGCGCCAAGCGCGCCATCCCCATCGAGGAGCCCATGGCCGGGGCCATCGGCGCCGGCCTCGAGGTCACCGCCCCGACCGGTCACCTGGTCGTGGACGTGGGCGGCGGCACCACCGACATCGCGGTCATCTCCCTCGGCGGCATCGTCCTCAGCGAGTCCATCCGCATCGGCGGCGCGGAGATGGACGCCATGATCGTCCGCCAGATCAAGCGCGCCTACAACCTGGTGGTGGGCGAGCGAACCGCGGAGGAGGTGAAGATCAGGATCGGCTCCGCCTATCCCCTTCCCAACGAGAGCAGCATGACCGTGAAGGGCCGCGATGCCGTCAGCGGGCTGCCCAAGACCGTCGAGATCAGCTCCGAGGAGGTGCGGGAGGCGCTTGCCGAGCCTGTCGCCGCCCTCGTCGAGCGGGTGCGCGCGGTGCTCGAGCGCACTCCCCCCGAGCTGGCCGCTGACATCGTCGAGAAGGGCATCACGCTCACCGGCGGTGGTGCGCTGCTGCGGGGCCTCGACCGGCTCATCGAAGCCCAGACCGATGTGCCAGTCCACGTCGCCGAGGACCCGCTCACCTGCGTCGCCGTCGGCACCGGGCTGTACCTCGATCTGCTCGACAAGGTCCCCGCCGGCCTCGTGTCCGCGCCCACCGAGGCCTCCTCGGGCTACACGCGCTGAGGAATCCCCCCGCGGGTCCCGTCGGCCTCAGTAGGCCCGGCGGACCCGCTCCTCGTGGAAGCCCCGGCGGATCGCCGTGAGCGCCCGGTCCGCGAGCGAGGCGACGCTCTCCCCATGGAACTCCGCGTCGGCCGGCGTGATCGTCAGCAGCGTCTCGCCCCGGGCCACGAAGGCAACTGCCTCCCCCTGGTCGACGCGCGAGATCTCCAGGAGCTGGAGATTGGCGAGCAGCAGCGCGTTGAGCGCCTCCGCGCTCTCTTGCGCCCGCGCCGCCGGCGCCCGGCCCTGGAGCTCGACCGCCGGCTGAAAGACCACGTGGTCGTTGAGCCGCAGCTCGCCGATCTCGGCCTCGCCCGTCCGGACGGCGGCGGCGGAGGCGACCAGGGAACGGGTGACGCGGCGGCGCTCGATGGGCACCTCCAGCTCATCCAGCCGCGCGAGGACCGAGGCCACACGCTCTCTGCCCTCGGGGTGAGTCTGGAATACGCCCATGTCCGGCCGGTGCTGGGCGGCCTCGATCCGCGTCAGGCCCTCCACGACGGTGAGGACGGCCACGGGGTGGTACTTCCCGCTCTCATACAGGTACTGCACCGCCGCGCGGTCGGCCTCCAGCTCCGCCTCCCGCCCGTAGTGGCTCAGCGCGTCCTGCACGAGCAGGCTGCCCACGAGGGCGATCTTGCCCGGATCAACGCCCTGGGGTCGAGTCAGCACGGAGGCCAGGATGATGGGGGTGAGGACGCGCGCGTAGCGCTCGTCCCTGCTCATCAGCCGGCGGGAGTGGCTCAGCGCGACGTGGGCCATCTCGTGGGCGACGACCGCGGCAAGCTCATCCTCCGACTCGACGGCCTCCAGCAGGCCCTGGGTGAAGTACAGGTATCCGCCGGGGAGCGCGAAGGCGTTGATCGCGTCGCTCTCGATGATCGCCACCTGATAGCGCTGGTGGGGCCGCTCGGTGACCGGGCGGAGCGTCTCCACGATGGCCTCGATTCGGGCGACCGCCGGCGAGTCCTTGACCACCGTGTAGGCCTTCTCGACCTCCTCGGCGGCGGCCTTGCCCAGTTCGGCGTCGGCCTTCTCCTCCGGCGTCAGCTCGGGCGGCGCCTCCACCTGCTCCGGCGGCGCCTCGGAGGCGACGGCAGGCCGCGCGGGCGCCAGGCCCGCCAGGCACAGCAGCAGCGCCAGCGGCAACAGACGCATAGGGCTCATGCTCTAACCCTTCCCTGTGCCCAGTATACCACAGGCTCGACCTGGCAAACGGGGCTGCACACACCAGGCGCGCTTTGGCGCCTGGACGCGACCGTGATCGTGGTACATACCCCCCGGAGACATCGAGCAGGGTAGCGGGCCGAGCCGTTCGGGTATCATGCTGCTGGGAGGCGGGTTCCGGAAAGGACGGCCGCAATGGAGTGGAGAGAGTCGGACCTGCCGCTGATGCGCAGCCAGGGCCGGCCTGAGTATCAGGTGATGATTGACTACATCAAGGACCAGGTCGGCGAGGGCAGGGTGTACGCCAACGACCTGGTTCGGGTGGTGCTGTCCGACCGGGGCTGCTACTATGAGTTCCGCGATCTGCCCGAGGAGTTCTCGGGCGCGGTGGGGTCGGGGTTTCGCTATCAGTTCTGCGGCACGCGCGAGGGGCGGGAGGTGTTCGACTCCATCTACAAGATCGCGCTCGCGCCCGAGACGGCGGACACGCACGAGATCAGCCTGATGGCCATCTACGACTGGGACGGGCTGCTCAAGCGAGAGGACATCTTCGTCTACCACTGGAGCCGGCGGGGCGGCACGGAGGAGGGTCCCCTGGTGGTGGGGGCCTACCGGCCCGGGGTGCTGCCGATCTTCTTCAAGCTCAAGGTGGACAGCGACCTGGCGGAGCCGCTGCTGGGGGTCCGCAAGGGTGTGCTGTTCTTCGTCGCCAACCTCAGCGACCAGCATCTGCTGGTGCGCATCCCGCACCACGGCCCGGGGGTCACCGACCTGAACGAGGCCAGCGTGCGTCGCACGGTGCACTGAGCGGCGTAGGCGCCCTGCCCATCCGCGGCCCCCGCGCAGGGGCTGGCTCGGAGCCTGCCCTACCTCAGCGCCGGCTCGGTCACGTGCTCCTGGCGCGCGCGGCGGTTGCGCGGGGAGGCGCGGGTGTGCTATAATCCCGCTCGTCGGGCCCCGTCGCTTCCCTGGCGAGGACCATCGCCAGGTTTTCTGCAGGAGAGGCAAGCCATGGGTGTCATTGAGGAGCTGGAGCGCGCGCAGGCCAAGGAGGAGGCGCCCGAGTTCGGACCTGGGGACCTGGTGCGGGTGACGGTGCGCGTCGTCGAGGGCGACCGCGAGCGCTCGCAGCCCTTCCAGGGGGTGGTCATCGCGCGGCGGCGCCGGGGCCTGAGCGAGAGCTTCACCGTGCGCCGGGTTACCCACGGCGTGGGCGTGGAGCGCACCTTCCTGCTGCACTCCCCGCGGCTGGAGAGCGTGAAGGTCCTGCGGCGGGGCCGGGTGAGGCGGGCGAAGCTCTACTACCTGCGGGGGCGCGTCGGGCGGGCGGCGAGGATCAAGGAGGATCGGCGCGCCTAGCATGACGCTCGATCAGCCCTGGAAGATCGCCGCCCTCATCGCGCTCCTCGCCTTCCTCCGCATCCTCTGGGGGCTGTGGCGACAGGCCCCCGCGCGGTCCTTCATGGTGGAGCTGCTCGACTCTGGCCTCATCGCCTTCGTGCTCGTGTTCCTGCTCATCCGCCCCTTCGTCCTGCAGGCCTTCTTCATCCCCTCAAACTCGATGTTCCCCACCCTCGCCCCCGGCGACCGCATCCTCGTCAACAAGTTCATCTACCGGCTCAACCCGCCCCGGCGGGGCGACATCGTCGTCTTCCAGGCCCCGCCCCAGGCGCTCGAGCCCGGGGTTGACAAGAAGGACTTCGTGAAGCGCCTCATCGGCCTGCCCGGCGACCAGATCGCCATCCGGCGCTACGACGGCGTCTACGTCAACGGCCGCCGGCTCGAGGAGCCTCCCGGCATACCCCTGCCCGACTACGACTGGCCTCTCGACGACCTCGGCCGGCCCACGAAGGAGCCCTACCAGGTGCCCCCGGGCTGCTACTTCGTGCTCGGCGACAACCGGGTGGACAGCAACGACGCCCACCGCTGGCGGGACCCCCAGACCGGGGAGCGCCGCCCCGATCTGGAGGCCTCCCGGGTGCTCGGCAAGGCGATGGTCGTGTTCTGGCCGCCCACCCGGATAGGGCTGGTGGGCGACAGCCGGCAGGTCGAGCTGGCCCCGGAGGCTATCGTCGCGCAGCGCTGAGGAGGCGGGAAGGGCGCCACTGTGCGCGGGCTCTGGAGAATCGAGCGCGAGCTGATGCGCCAGGGATTCGGCGTCATCGCCGGCGTGGACGAGGCCGGAGTGGGCCCCCTGGCGGGGCCGGTGGTGGCAGCGGCGGTGGTCCTGCCGTGCCCGTGCCGGCTCCCGGGGCTGGCCGACTCGAAGCTGCTGGACGAGCGGCGCCGGGAGCGCCTGTATGAGTTGATCGGTCGGCGCGCGCTCTCGGTGGGCATCGGCGTCACCGACGCCCGGGCCATTGACCGGGTGAACATCCGGCAGGCGACGCACATGGCGATGAGGGAGGCGGTCTCCCGACTGAGCGTGGTGCCGGCGCTGCTGATCGTGGACGGGCGGGGGTGGCCCGGAGCGTCGCTTCCCCAGCGGGCGATCGTGGGGGGCGACCGCAAGTGCGCCTCCATCGCCGCCGCCTCCATCATCGCCAAGGTGACGCGCGACCGCATCATGCAGGAGCTGGACGCGCGCTACCCCGGCTACGGGTTCGGGAGGCACAAGGGCTATGGGACGCGCTATCACCTCGCTCGCATCGAGGAGTTGGGCCCGAGCCCCGCGCACCGGCTCAGCTACGAGCCGGTGCGCGCGCGGCTGCACGCGCGGCTGCCCCTGGAGGGGGCGTGAGCGGGCGGCGCTTGACAGGGTAGTCGCCGGATACGTATAGTACTCAGGAGGCCGTTCCCCCCGGACCGTGAGACCATGAGAGCGCCATCTGGTTCTGACGCCAGCAGGGAGACGCAGGTGATTGACGTGCTCGCCAAGAGGATGGGCCGCTACGCGCTGGTCGTGGGCGTCGCTAAGCGTGCGCGGGACCTGAAGGAGCGCATCGAGAGCGCCCTCGAGCCGGCCGGCGGCGGGCTCATCAAGCGGGCGCTGGAGGAGATCGCCACCGGCAAGGTACGCGTCCGGGAGGAGAAGCCCGACGACGAAGCCCAGTAGCGCCGGGTGAGCTTGATGGCCCAGAAACGCGACTACTACGAGGTTCTGGGCGTGGGCAGGGGGGCTTCGCAGGACGAGATCAAGCGGGCCTTCCGCCGCCTCGCCCGCAAACACCACCCCGACGTCAACCCCGGCGATCCCCAGGCCGAGGCGCGCTTCAAGGAGATAGCCGAGGCCTACGAGGTCCTGCGCGACCCCGACCGCCGCGCCCAGTACGACCACTACGGCCAAGTGGGCGCCACCGGCGCCGTGTGGGACGAGCTCGGCGGTTTCGGTGACCTGTTCGAGGCCTTCTTCGGTCGGCCCCGCGCCGGCCGGCGCCGCGGCCCAGCCCGAGGCGCCGATCTCCGCTATGACCTGGAGATCACCCTGGAGGAGGTCGCCTCGGGCGTAGAGCGGACGTTGCTCCTGGAGCGCCGTGGTGAGTGTGACCGCTGCGGGGGCACGGGGAGCGCCTCACGGTCCGAGCGGGTCCTCTGCCCCACGTGCGGGGGCGCGGGCCAGACCCAGCAAGTGCAGTCTACGCCTCTGGGCCGGCTGGCGACGGTGGCCACCTGCTCGCGCTGTGGCGGCGAGGGCATGGTGGTATCCGACCCTTGCCCCGCCTGCCGGGGCTCGGGCCGACGGCTTCAGGAGGCCCAGATCACGGTGAAGGCGCCCCCAGGCGTAGAGGACGGCGTGTCCCTGCGGCTGGAGGGGAAGGGCGAAGCCGGACCGCGTGGCGCGCCCGCGGGCGACCTGTACGTGGTCGTCCACGTGCAGCCACACGAGCTCTTTGAGCGCCGCGGCCGAGACGTCTACTGCGAAGCGCCGATCCCCTTCCCGGTGGCCGCCCTGGGGGGCACGGTGGCCGTCCCGACCCTCCACGGCGAGGAGCAGCTCCGGGTGCCGCCGGGGACCCAGACCGGCGAGACCTTCACCCTCCGCGGCGCGGGGCTGCCCGACGTCCGCACCGGGGAGCTGGGCAACGAGTACGTCACCGTCCGCGTCGTCACTCCGACCCGGCTCACCGAGCGGCAGCGCAAGCTGCTCGAGGAGTTCGCCCGCGAGAGCGGCGACGAGGTCGAGGAGGGCCGGAGCTGGTTCTCCCGGGTTCGGGACGCGCTCGGGAGAGAGGGCTGACGCTCAGGTCTTCACCTTCGCGGGCAGACCGGTCTTGCCCGACTCCCAGGCCGCCTCCGTGAGCTGGATCACGCGCAGGCCGCAGATGGCCGGGGTCTGGGGCTCGTCCCGGCCCAGGATCGAGTCCACGAAGTTCTTGTCCGCGTCGCCCCTGTAGCGCAGGCGCTCGGTGACGTCCTTGGTCTCGCCCTTCCCCGCAACAGCCTGGAGCAGCACCCGGTTGTTGCGCACATAGAGGGCGCCCTCCTCACAGTAGAAGGTGACGTCCTCCCACCAGTTCGGCGCGTCCCCGACGATGGCGAGGCTCCCGATGGCCCCTCCCTTGAAGCGCACCGAGAGCGCCGACAGGATGTCCACCTGGGAGCCGCGGTTGTCAATCTCGGCGTAGACGCGGGCCGGCGTGAGGTCGGTGACCCAGAGCATGATGTCGAGCAGGTGGCTGCCGGAGTCGTTCAGCTGGCCCCCGCCGCTGAGGGCCGGGTCCTGCCGCCAGCTTCCTCGGGTGGCGCGGAGCCACTGCTGGGCCTGGAGGGCGGCGATGAAGGTGACCTTGCCAAGCTTGCCCGACTGAACGAGCTCCCGGGCGTAGCGGAAGGCCGGCGAGAAGTGCCGCTGGTAGGCCAGCATGAGGATCCGCTGCTTGCGGTTCGCCTTCGTGATGACGGCCTTCGCGTCCGCCACCGAGCACACCAGGGGCTTCTCGCACAGCACGTGCAGGCCCCGGTCGAGGGAGTCCATGATGTGCTCGCGGTGCAGCGTGTGCGGAGAGGCGATGATCACCCCGTCCAGGTCAACGGAGTCCAGCATCTCCCGGTGGTCCTTGAAGCAGGGGACCTTGGCCAGCTCCGGGTAATGCTGGATGACCCGCGCCAGGCTGGCCTCGCTGGGGTCGGCCATCGCTGCGACCTGGGCGGCCTTGACCGCCTTGAGCTGGTTGAGGTGCATGTGGATGATCCCGCCGCAACCGATCAGCCCGAGCTTCACCTTCTTCGGCATGTCAGCCCTCCTGTGGTCTTCCCGGCGAGCCGAGCGCCACCGGCCCTCGGCGCTCGGCCCTCGACGCGACCCCCCAGGTTCTCTGGGCCCCTCAGGAGTCCTTCACGCCGGTCGGGTGCTGATCCTCGCCCCGGGCGGCACTCAAGTGCGGGCAGCCCTCCCGGTGCCGCGCCAGGGCCTCGGTGGGCAGCTCGATCCTCCCGCCCTCGTCCAGGCTGACCGTCACCCGCCCCTGCAGGACGTTGATGTCCACCACCTTCCCTGGCCCTTGCTCGGTCTCCACCCGGCTTCCCACCCTGGGGAGGCATTGCTTGGCCTCCCGATAGTGGGCGTACTCGAAGCCGAGGCAGCACATCAGCCGGCCGCACACCCCCGAGATCTTCTGGGGGTTCAGCGAGAGGTCTTGCTCTTTCGCCATCTTGATGCCCACCGGGTCGAAGCAGGTCAGGAAGGTGACGCAGCACAGCGGCCGGCCGCAGTGGCCCAGTCCGCCGAGCATCTTGGCCTCATCTCGAACACCGACCTGGTGGAGCTCCACCCGCGTGCGGAGCGTCCGCGCCAGATCCCTCACCAGGGCGCGAAAGTCCACCCGGCCTTCCGCGCTGAAGTGCAGCACTATGCGCCCCCCGTCCAGGGTGCGCTCGGCCTCGATGAGCTTCATGGGCAGCCCGTGCTCGGCGATCTTGCGGGCCGCAACCTGCATCGCCTCCTGTTCCCGCGCGACGTTGTCGCGCGCCCGGCGCAGGTCGTCCTCGGTCGCCTTGCGCACGATCGGCGGCAGCTCCTCGTGCACCGCCGACTCGGGCACATCGGCCGGGGGTACCCTTACCTGCCCCAGCTCTGCGCCGCGCGCGGTGCGCACGACGACCCAGTCGCCGGGCTCAAGTGTGAGCTGCTGGGCGTCGCAGTACTGCGTCGCCCCCGCTCTTCGGAAGCTGATGCCGGCCACTCTCGGCATGGTCTTCTCCCTAGCGGCGCGCCGCTACCTCGACCCGGCGCTGGTGTCGCCTGGCCTCCCGCTCCAGGGGCAGCGCGGCCAGCGCCTCTGTGGTCTCCTCCAGCCGCCGGAAGGCCTCCTCCTGGTCGGCCTTGCGGATGGAGACGATGACGCGGTCGTGTGAGATTAGGGCCAGCCAGATGCGCAGGCGAGGCGACAGCGCCCGCTGGAGCCGGCCGGACAACGGCGGCGTGATCCGCCGATCGGCCGAGAGATGCAGCGTGACGAGCTGCCCCTCCGTCGTCACCCGGGCCACGCCGGCCGCCGCGCACCGGACCTTCAGTCGCGCCAGCCGCAGCAGGCTCTGCACCGGCCCGGGCAAAGGCCGGCCGAAGCGATCCGCGATCTCCTCCTCCAGCTCGTCGAGGCGCCTCTGGTCAGGCGCCGCCGCCAGGCGGCGATACAGGTCAATGCGCTGGTTGAGGCTCGGCGCGTAGTCGGCCGGCAGGTAGGCATCCACAGGCAGGTCGAGGCTGACCTCGGGCCGCGGCTCCGGGGCCTGTCCCCTCGCCTCCTGGACCGCGTCAGAGAGCATCTGCAGGTACAGCTCGAATCCCACAGAGGCGATGAAGCCGTGCTGCTCGGGGCCCAGCAGGTTGCCCGCGCCCCTAATCTCCAGGTCCCGCAGCGCCAGCTTCAGGCCCGAGCCCAGCTCCGAGAACTCCCTCAGGGCGGCGATGCGCTTCTCGGCGGCCTCGGTCAGCCGCTTCTCCGGCGTCCACATGAAGTAGGCGTAGGCCTGCCGGCTGGAGCGACCCACGCGGCCCCGCAGCTGGTAGAGCTGGGCCAGCCCGAGTCGGTCCGCGTCGCCCACGATCAGGGTGTTCGCGTTCGGGATGTCCAGGCCGCTCTCGATGATGGTGGTGCACACCAGTACCTGCGTCCTGCCTTCGTAGAAGTCCATCATCGCGCGCTCGAGCTGGCGCTCGTCCATCTGGCCGTGCGCCACCGCCACCCGCGCCTGGGGGACGAGTCGTCGGATATGCTGCGCCACGTGGGCGATGGACTCCACCCGGTTGTGCACATAGTACACCTGCCCGCCCCGCTCCAGCTCCCGCAGGATCGCATCCCGCACCACCCCGTCGTGCCGCCCCAGGGCCCGGGTCACCACCGCCACCCGGCCCTCGGGCGGGTCGTTGATGACGCTCATGTCGCGCAGCCCGCCCAGGGCCATGTGCAGGGTGCGCGGTATCGGCGTGGCGGTCATCGTCAGCACGTCCACCTGAGTGCGAAGCTGCTTGAGCTTCTCCTTGTGCCGCACCCCGAAGCGGTGCTCCTCGTCTATCACCACCAGGCCCAGGTCCCGGAACGTGACGTCCTTCGACAGCAGCCGATGGGTCCCGATGACGATGTCTACCGCCCCCGCGGCCAGGTCGGAGACCACCTTCTCCTGCTCCCTACGGGTGCGGAAGCGGCTGAGCATCTCCAGGCGCACGGGGTAGGGCCGAAGCCGCTCGCTGAAGGTCGTGTAGTGCTGCTGAGCGAGCACCGTCGTCGGCACCAGCACCGCCACCTGCTTGCCCCCCATGACCGCCTTGAAGGCGGCCCGGATCGCCACCTCGGTCTTGCCGTAGCCGACATCGCCGCAGATCAGCCGGTCGGCGGGCCGAGCCGCCTCCATGTCCCGCTTGACCTCCTCGATGGCGGCGAGCTGGTCCGGTGTTTCCTCGTACAGGAAGCCGTCCTCCATCTCCCGCTGCCAGGGGGAGTCGGGCGCGAAAGAGTGCCCGGGCTCGCGCTCTCGCGCTGCGTACAGCTGCACCAGCTCCCGCGCCAGCTCCCGCGCGGCCCGCCGGGCGCGCCGCTTCGTGCGCTCCCACTCCGCGCCCCCCAGCCGGTGCACCTGCGGGCGCTCCTCCTCGCCCCCCAGGTACTTCTGCACCCGGTCGAACTGGTCGGTCGGCACGAACAGCCGGTCGCCCTCGGCGTACTCGACGACCAGATACTCCCGCTCCGCGACATCGGCCCCCCGGCGCACCAGCCCGCGGTAGATGCCGATGCCGTGGTTGATGTGCACCACATAGTCCCCCGGCGCCAAGTCGCTGAGCGACTCGATGGGCGCGGCCTCCGCCGCCCGGCGCCGCAGCGGCCTCCGCACTCGCTGCCAGCCGAAGATCTCCCGGTCGGTCAGCGCCGCCAGCCCGGCCGACGGCAGGCGGAACCCTTCGTTGAGGGGCCGCGCGCCCAGCACGATCTGGCCCGGCGCCGGCGCCACCCCGGGCGTCTCCCGCACCATCCGCCCCACGCCCGCCTCGTCGAGGATCTCGATCAGCCGGTCCACCTGGCGGCTGGCGATCAGCACTCGCGCCCCTTGGCGCTGCCAGCGCTGGAGTTCCTCCACCATTCGCCCGAGCTCGCCCGCGAAGCCGTCCATGGGCTGGGAGGAGACCGGGACGAGGACGCCGCTCCCGGCCCGGCCACCGCCAAGCAGGCACAGCTCCAGCCTCTGCCACCCCTCGAGGGCCTCCGGCACCGCCTCCGCGGGCAGGTGGAGCGGCCCCGGAAGCGGGATCAGCAGCCCTTGATCGAGCCGCGCCTGCTGGAGCTCCAGCAGGCCGCGGGCGAAGTCGCCGTACTCCTGATCCACCCGGCCGGGCTCATCGAGGACGACGAGCGCGTCGGGAGGCAAGTAGTCGAGGGCCGTGCCGGCCTCCGGGTGGAGGAACGGCAGCAGGTACTCGACCCCGCTGGGGTAAGCCCGCTGCCCGAGCGCCTGGACCAGGTCGCCGCCGCGTTCCTCGAGCCGCTCGGCCTCCAGCGGCCGGTCCCCCGCCTCGAGCGCTTGCACCTGTCGCCGCAGCGCCTCCTCGACAGCCGGCAGGGCGCGGGCCGCGACCTCCTCGCTCAGCAGCGCCTCCCGGGCGGGCATCACCTCGACCCGGTCCACCGCCTCCCGAGAGCGCTGATCGCTGGGGTCGAAGAGCCGGATGGAGTCCACCTCATCGCCGAACAGCTCGATGCGCGCGGGCTGTGCCGCGGCCACCGGGTAGAGGTCGAGCACGCCGCCGCGGATGCTGAACTGCCCCGGGCTCTCGACCAGCTCCTCCCGCTCATAGCCGAGCTCGACCAGCCGCGCCGCGAAGGCGTCCCGGTCCAGGGGCTCGCCCTGCACCACGGCCGTATGGGCGGACCGGAGGACCTCAGGCGGCAGGCACCGCTGGAAGGCCGCCGCCGCGCTGGCGACGTAGACGCCGGGCCCGCCGTCGAGCATCCGGCGGAGGGTTCTCAAGCGCTGGCCCACCAGGGCGGGGTCGGGCCTGACGTCCTCGTACAGGAGGGCTTCGAGCGAGGGCAGGAGGTAGACCTCGCCCGGCGCCGATGAGCTGTCCGAGAGCGCCAGCAGGTGGTCGTGGAAGCGCTCGGCGGCCTCGCTGGTGGGGGTGATGACGAGGGTCGGGCGCTCGAAGCCGCGCGCAAGCGCGGCGACGATCAACGCCTTGACCGGGTCAACCGCGCCCTCCACGCGCACACGGGAGGCGCTGCCTAGCAGCCCCTCCTTGATCTTCGCCAGCTCCGCCCAGCTATCGAGGGCGGACAGGACCCAGCTCATAGCCGCGGACAGTATAGCATCGCGGCCCGCGGGGTGTCAACGAACCTCGAGCGGCGGCGTGGCGCCGAGCTTGCCTTGGCCCCCCGGGAGTGCTATCATCGGCCCATGGCAACCCTTCGCCGAGGCGCGCGACGGCGATGACGGCGATCGCCCTTGGGCTGTCCTTCCTCGTCGTCATCGTGGTCACGCTGTTGCTGGTCGAGGTCCGCCAGTACCGGGCCGGCCGACACCTGATCTCCCGGCGGCGGCTGGCGCTGCGGCTGGTGGCAGGGGTGCTCCTGATCGGGCTGTGCGCGGCCATCTTCCTGGGCCTGCTGGTGCTGAGGCTCACCGACCCGGCGCGCAACCCGACCCTCTTCCTCGGGTTCTGGTCGGGATGCCTGGCGGCGGCGGCCGCGCTGGTGCTGGTGATGCTGTGGGACATGAGAGAGGTGGGGAGCCGGCTCCGCGAGCGTCAGCACGAGATGTGGCGGGACATGGCGAGGCTCGTGGCCCGCAGCCTGTCGCCCGGGCCGGCCGACAAGGGCTCCGGGGGCGGGGGTGAGGGCGAGGAATGAGGCCCGCCCGCCGCGGCTCCGGCGGGCCGACCGATGAGGCGGCATGGATGCGCCGGGCGCTCCGGCTCGCCTCCCGCGGCCGCGGCCGCACGAGCCCGAACCCGATGGTGGGCGCGGTCATCGTCAAGGGCGGGCGGGTGGTGGGCGAGGGCTGGCACCGCGAGCTCGGCGGCCCGCACGCGGAGGTGAACGCCCTGCAGGCCGCCGGCGGCGCCGCCCGCGGCGCGACAGTGTACGTCACGCTCGAGCCGTGCTGCCACTGGGGCCGCACCCCGCCCTGCACCGAGGCCTTGATCGGGGCCGGCGTGGCGCGGGTGGTCGCGGCCTGCCGGGACCCGAATCCGAGGGTGAACGGCAAAGGCCTGGCGGCCCTGCGCGCCGCGGGCATCAGCGCGCAGGTCGGGCTGCTGGAGGCGGAGGCCCAGGAGCTGAACGAGGCCTACCTCAAGCACACGGCCACGGGGCAGCCCTTCGTTGCGCTGAAGGCGGCGATGACCCTGGACGGCAAGATCGCCACCGCTGCCGGGGAGTCCAAGTGGATCACCGGCGAGCGGGCGCGGGCCTACGGGAGGAGGCTGCGCTCCTGGCACGATGCCGTGCTAACCGGGGTGGGGACGGTGCGGGCCGACGACCCCGAGCTTACCGCGCGTCTGCGGGGGCGCGCCCGTGGGGGCCGCGAGCCCTTGCGCGTCGCTGCCGACAGCCGGGCGCGGACGCCGCCCACCGCGCGCCTCCTCGTCGCCGCCTCGCGGGCCCCCGTGATCGCCGTCACAGAGCACGCCCCCGCGGCGCGCCGCCGCCGGCTGGAGGCAGCTGGCGCGCAGGTGTGGGTGCTCCCCTCCCAGGGGGGACGAGTCAACCTGGGCGCGCTGCTGGAGCGGCTCGGGGAGCTGGGCGTGCAGAGCGTGCTTGTCGAGTCCGGCGGCACGCTGGCCGCGGCGGTGCTGGAGGCCGGCCTGGTGGATCGGGTATACTTCTTCGTGGCGCCGAGGCTGGTGGGCGGTCGGGGCGCCCTGACGCCCATCGAGGGAGAGGGCCGGGCGCTGTCGCAGGCGTGGGAGGTGGAGCGGATCCGCGTGCGCAGGGTGGGGGAGGACCTGCTTATCACTGGCCGCGTGGGAGGCTGAGGCGCTGTGTTCACCGGGCTGACAGAGGAGATCGGGACCGTTAGCGAGGTCCGCAGTGGCGGTGGGGCCGGCGGCGCTTCGCGCCTGGGCGTCCGAGCGCGCCGGGTCCTGGAGGGTCTGCGGGCCGGCGACAGCATCTCGGTGAATGGCGTCTGCCTCACCGTCGAGGGCGTGGACGCCGAGGGCTTCCGGGCCAGCCTGCTGCCCGAGACGCGGGAGCTGACCACCCTGGGCGCCGCGCGCCCAGGCGCCCGGGTCAACCTCGAGCGGCCGCTGCGGCTGGGCGACCGACTCGGCGGCCATCTGGTGGCCGGGCATGTGGACGGGGTGGCAGAGGTGCTGTCGGCCCACGACCGGGGCGAGACGCGGCTGGTGGAGCTGCTGTGCCCGGCCGGGCTGGAGCGCTATCTGGTGGACCAGGGGTCGGTGGCCCTCGACGGGGTGAGCCTGACCGTGCGGGAGCCCAGGGGGCGCCGGTTCTCGGTGGCCCTCGTCGGGAAGACGCTGGCGGCGACGACGCTGGGCGACCTGCAGGCCGGCGATCGGGCGAACATGGAGGCGGATCTGATCGCCAAGCACCTCGCGCGCCTGCTGGAGACGGGGGGTGGTCGGGAGGCGACGGAGAAGTTGATTGCTTGGCTTGGGGAGGGGGAGTGAGCGATGGCCGACGAGAACGACAACCCGATCGTGCCGGTGGAGACCGCGGTCGAGGACTTCCGGCGCGGCCGCTTCCTCATCATCGTGGATGACGAGGACCGCGAGAACGAGGGCGACCTGACCATCGCGGCCGAGTTCGCCACCCCCGAGGCGGTCAACTTCCTGGCCCGCGAGGCCCGCGGGCTGATCTGCGTCTCGATGACCCGGGAGCGGCTGCGGGAGCTCGATCTGCACCCCATGGTGAAGGAGAACACGGCGCCGATGGGGACGGCCTTCACCGTCTCGGTGGACGCCAAGCGGGGCACGACCACTGGCATCTCCGCGCACGACCGGGCGGCCACCATCCGGGCGCTCATTGACCCCAGCACGCGGCCCGAGGACCTGGCGCGGCCCGGGCATGTGTTCCCGCTGGAGGCCAAGGATGGGCTGGTCCTGGCGCGAGCCGGACACACCGAGGCCTCGTTGGACCTGGCGCGGCTGGCCGGGCTGGCGCCGGCCGCGGTGATCTGTGAGATACTGGCCGAGGACGGCACCATGGCGCGGCTGCCATGGCTGATGGAGTTCGCGCGCCGCCACGGCATCCACATAGTGACCGTCGCGTCCATCATCCAGCACCGGCGCAGCCGCGAGAAGCTGGTCCGCCGCGCCGCCACCTCCCACATCCCGACGCGCTTTGGGGACTTCACCGTCCACGCCTATGAGAGCCTCGTGGACACCAAGCCCTACCTCGCGCTGGTCCACGGCGAGGTCGGGCCTGGGCCCACCCTGGTGCGTGTTCACTCGAGCTGCCTTACCGGGGACGTGCTCCACTCCCTCCGCTGCGACTGTGGCGACCAGCTCGAGCGCGCCCTGGAGCTGATCGTGCAAGAGGGGTCGGGCGTGCTGCTCTATATTCAGCAGGAAGGGCGCGGCATCGGCCTCATCAACAAGCTGCGCGCCTACGAGCTCCAGGAGCACGGCCACGACACCGTGGAGGCGAACCGCCTCCTCGGCTTCGCGCCCGACATCCGGGACTATGGCATCGGCGCGCAGATCCTCGCCGACCTGGGCCTGTGCGAGATCAGGCTGCTGACCAACAACCCCGGCAAGGTGGTGGGCATCGAGGGGATGGGGATCCGGGTGGTGGAGCGGGTGCCCCTCGAGGTGCCCCCCAATGAGGTGAACCGCGGCTACCTGAGGGCCAAGCGGGAGAAGCTGGGGCACCTGCTGTCGGGGCCGCTTGAGGACGGGGATGGGGACGGGAAGGAGGCGCAGCGGTGACGACCGTCTACGAGGGCAAGCTGCTCGCCGAAGGGCTCCGCTTCGGCATCGTCGTGAGCCGGTTCAACGAACTCATCACCCGCCGGCTGTTGTCGGGAGCGCTTGACGCGCTGGCGCGCCACGGCGCCGCCGAGGAGGCCGCCGAAGTCGCCTGGGCGCCGGGGGCCTTCGAGCTGCCCCTGGTCGCCCGGCGGCTGGCCGAGAGCGGGCGCTACGACGCGGTCATCTGCCTGGCCGCCATCATCCGCGGCGACACCCCCCACTTCGAGTACGTCGCCTCGGAGGCCGCCAAGGGCATCGCCGCGGTCTCTCTCCAGACCGGGCTGCCGGTGATCTACGGCGTACTGACTGCCGATACCATCGAGCAGGCCATTGAGCGCGCGGGCACCAAGGCCGGTAACCGCGGCGCCGACGCCGCGCTGTCCGCCATCGAGATGGCCGACCTGCTGCGCGCCCTCCCCAAGCCCCGGAGGGGGGCGAAGGACTAGCCGCGGCGGCGCCCCGTGCGCGCGGTGGTCCAGCGAGTCAGCTCCGCCCGGGTCGTGGTGGACGGCGACGTGGTCGCCTCCCTGGGCCGGGGCCTGCTGGTGCTGCTGGGGGTGGCGAGGGGAGACGGCGAGCCGCAGGCCCGTTGGCTCGCCGACAAGGTCGCCGGTCTGCGCATCTTCGAGGATGGCGCCGGCAAGATGAACCTGTCCGTGGGAGAGGTGGAGGGTGGGGTGCTGGTGGTCAGCCAGTTCACGCTCCTGGGCGACTGCCGCCGGGGCCGGCGCCCCAGCTTCACGGAGGCCGCGCCGCCGGAGCAGGCGGAGCGGCTATATGAGGTGTTTGTGAGGCGGCTGCGGGAGGCCGGGCTGCCCGTGGAAACGGGCGTCTTCCAGGCCCGCATGGCGGTCGAGCTGGTCAACGACGGGCCGGTCACGCTCCTGCTGGAGGCCGAAGCGCGGGCCGCCGTTGACGCTGGGTAGGCGTTGTGTTACCGTTCTGCGCGCCTGCGCGGGCGGAGGAGGAGAGCGCGCCGTGTATAGCGAGAAGGTGATGGAGCATTTCCGCAACCCACGCAATGTGGGGGTGATTGAGGACGCCGACGGGGTGGGCAAGGTCGGGAACCCCGTCTGCGGGGATATCATGGAGCTCACCATCAAGGTCCAGGACGGGGTCATCACCGACGCCCGCTTCCGGACCTTCGGCTGTGGGGCGGCCATCGCCACCAGCAGCATGGTGACCGAGTTGGTGAAGGGCAAGACCCTCGAGGAGGCGCTGGAGATCAGCAACCGCGCGGTGGCCGAGGAGCTGGGGGGGCTGCCGCCGCTCAAGATGCACTGCTCGGTGCTCGCCGAGCAGGCGCTGAAGTCCGCGATCGAGGACTACCGGAGACGGCAGGCCCAGAAGGAGGGCGCCCAGGCCGAGTCGCAGCCCAACCCCTGACCTTCCCGCGGGCCGCTATGCGGGCTCGCCCTCGCTCTCCAGTCGTCTGAGCAGGCCGTACTCGACGCCGTCCACCAGCGCCTGCCAGCTCGCCTCGATGATGTTGGTGTGTACCCCCACCGTGGTCCAGGTGTCGGCCCCCGCACGGGACTCCACCATCACCCTCACCGCGGCGGCGGTGGCTTGCTCGGGGGCGTTGACGACCCGCACCTTGAAGTCGGTGAGGCGGATCTCCCGCAGCTCGGGGTAGAAGCGCTCGAGCGCCTTGCGCAGGGCGTTGTCCAGCGCGTGCACGGGGCCGTCGCCCTCGGCGGCGGTGTGCTCCTGCACCCCGTCCACCTGGACCTTTATGGTGGCCTCGGTCTTGATCTCGCCGGAGCGCTCCTTCTCGACGATCACCCGGAAGCCCTCGAGCTGGAAGCGCGGCCGGTAGAGGCCTACGCTCTTGCGCACCATCAGCTCGAAGGAGGCCTCCGCACCGTCGAACTGATAGCCCGCGTGCTCCATCTCCTTCAGCCGCTCCAGGATCTGCTGGGCCTGGGGGGAGTCCTTGTCTATGCCCAGATCCAGCGCCTGGGCCTTGAAGATGACCGCGCTCCGGCCCGCCTGGTCGGAGACCAGGAAGCGGCGCTCGTTGCCGACCAGCTCGGGACGGATGTGCTCATAGGTCTTGGGGTGCTTGAGCATCGCGTCGACGTGCATCCCGCCCTTGTGGGCGAAAGCGCTGCGGCCCACGTAGGGATCGCGCTCGGGCGGGGGCATGTTCGCCACCGAGGCCACGAAGTGCGCGGTCTCGTAGAGCTGCTCGAGCTGCTCTCCGCTCAGGCAGGGGCGGTTCAGCTTGAGGGCCAGGTTGGGGATGACCGAGCACAGGTTGGCGGTTCCGCAGCGCTCGCCGTAGCCGTTGATGGTGCCCTGCACCTGAGTGGCCCCGGCCTCCACCGCCGCCAGCGTGTTCGCCACCGCCAGCTCGGCGTCGTTGTGAGCATGGATGCCCAGGGGGACCGAGACCGCCTCCGCCGCGGCGCGGACGCCCTCCCGCACCTGCTCCGGGAGCGCGCCGCCGTTGGTATCGCACAGGCAGATCCAGTCCGCGCCTGCCTCCTCCGCCGCGCGCAGGCAATCCAGCGCGTACCCGCGGTTGCCGAGGCAGCCGTCGAAGTAGTGCTCGGCGTCGAAGCCGACCTCCAGGCCGTGCCCCTTGAGGTAGTGGATGGAGTCGGCGATCATCCGCAGGTTCTCCTCCAGTGAGACGCGGAGCGCCTCGGTGACGTGGAGGTCCCAGGTCTTCGCCACCAGCGCGGCCACCGGCGCGCCGAGCGTGATGAGGTTGCGCAGCCCGGGGTCCTGGTCGGCCTTCGTGTTTGCGCGGCGGGTCATGGCGAAGGCGACCAGGCGCGCGTTGCGCAGGGGCCTCTCCCTCATGCGAGCGAAGAACTCTGCATCGCTGCGGTTGGCGGGGGCGGCGAAGCCGCCCTCGATGTAGTGGACGCCGAGCTCGTCGAGCTTGCTCGCGATCTTGAGCTTGTCGTCCACCGAGAAGGAGATGCCCTCGGTCTGCGCGCCGTCGCGGAGCGTGGTGTCGTAGAGCACGAGGTCGCTCACGAGACCCTCCTTGTGCTCAAAGAATCGGGCCGCCGGCCGGCCGGGGGCCGGGGCGGCCTGCGGGCGCAAGTCGTGGATCGGAACCCGGCCTGATTCTACCGCCGAGGGCACGGGGTGTCAAACGGAGCGGCGGGGAATCAGAGATAGCCGCTGGGATCCACGGGGCGACCGTCTCGGCGAACCTCGAAGTGCAGGTGCGGGCCGGTGGCCAGCCCGGTGCTGCCCACATAGCCGATGATCTGGCCCTGGGAGACCTCCTGCCCGACGGCGACCGCGAGCTCGGAGCAGTGCGCGTAGAGCGTGGCCAGGCCGCCGCCGTGGTCGAGGATGACGCAGTTGCCGTAGCCGCCCCAGCGCCCCGCGTGCACGACGACCCCGGGCGCGGCGGCGCGGATGGGCGTGCCCGCCGGCGCCGCGACGTCAATGCCGGTGTGCATCCTGCGGACGCGGAAGATGGGGTGCATCCGGTAGCCGTAGCCGGAGCTGATGCGGCCCTCCACCGGCCGCAACATGCGGCCGATCCAGGGAGTGGTGAGCCGGTCCTGGCCCTCCGGAGTGCGCTGGAGGCGCTGGAGCATGGCCTCGATCTCGCGGGAGTCCTCCTCCAGCTCGGCCAGGGCCCGCTCCCACGCCGCGCGGTCGCGCAGGATGCGCTCCTTCTCACGCTCGGTGGCGGTGCGCTCCTCCGCCACCTGACGGCGCTCGACCGCGATCTGCTCCTGAAGTCCCGCCAGGCGGCGCTCCTCCGCGCGGACCCGCTCCCGGCGCGCGTAGGCGTCGGCGAGGGCCTCCTCCAGCTCCTCCAGCAGGCGGGCGTCACTGCTCACGACCTGGTTGAGGAGATACAGCCGGTTGGCGAAGTCGGTGTAGCTGGTCGCGTTGACCAGCACTGCGACCGGGGTGACCTCGCCCTGCTGGTAGACGGCGACGAGCCGCGCCGCGACCGAGTCCCGGTGGTTCGCAAGCCGCAGCTCCGCCGCCTTCGCCTCCCGCGTGGCCTCGGAGAGGGCCGATCGCGTCTGGGACATGCTGCGGCCGACCTCGCGCAGGCTCTGCTCGGCCCGCTGCAGCTTGGCATCAATGCGGTCGAGCTCGCGGGTGACGCGGCGCTGTTGGGTGCGGACAGAGGAGAGCCGACCCTCGAGCTCCTGGCGCCGGCGCTGGAGCGAGTCGAGCCGCTCCGTCAGCTCCTCAACATCCGGGGTGAGCGCGCCACGGCCGGCCAAAGCCCCGCCGGCCGCGGAGAAGGCGATGGCTGCGAAGATGAGAAAGGCGACTCGCATCCGCCGCCGCGGACACACACGCATCGGCAACCCCCACACGCGGACTAGTACTCGACGACCGGTGAAGACCCCCGCCCGCGGCGTCACCTCGCCGCCGCGCGCCGCGCTTGAGCCGTATGGATATACCATACCTGGGCGCGATCTCGCCATGCGCGCCCGGCGCCGCGCGAGCGAGGAGGATTCGCCGCCGGGGCGCCGAACCCCTTCCCACGCCCCCGGGCCCACCCCATGTCTGCCATCCCACCTCGCAGCCAGGAGGCCGTATGGCGCGGCCGGAACACCGAGATCGCAGTGGCGGTGTTCCGTACGCTTTTCCTGCTCCTGATCATCTTCTCTCCCCAGTTCATCCATGCCCGCGGCGCGCTCGGCGCGCTCTTCACCGTCACCGTCATCCTCGGGGCCCTGTACAACCTCGCCCTCTTCGTCATCTACGTTCAGGGCCTGGGCTTCCCCCGATCCGTCGTCGTGGTCGTTGACCTGCTGCTTGTCAGCCTCTGGATCTACTTCTGTCGGGTGGACTGCGCGCGCTTCTTCGCCCTCTACTACCCCGTCACCATCGTCGCCGGGCTCTGGTTCGGCACCCTGGGCGCCCTCGCCGCCGCGGTGCTCGCGTCGGTGCTCTACACCGTCGCCATCTGCGCCGCCCCCCTGCCTGATGGATCCCTCGCCGCCCCCCCCGACACCATACTGCTCCAGGTCGGCTTGCTCATCATCACCGCGGGGGTGCTCAGCGTCTTCCTCGAGACCCAGCGCCAGCAGCAGCGCGCCCTGGCGGAGAGCCGCGCCGCGCTCGATCGCTACGAGGGCCAGATGCGCGCGGCGCGCGAGGTTGACGACATCATGCGACCCACGAACCTGCCCCGGCGGCCCGGGCTCGACATCGGCCACCAGTTCCGCCCCGCCGCGACCTACTACGCCGGCGACTACTTCACCGTCGTCCCCCTCGGCGACCGGCGCACCGGGGTCTGCATCGCCGATGTGTGCGGCAAGCGCAGCGCCGGCCTCCGCTACCTGCCCACCTTTCACTCCACCCTGCGCCTCGCCCTGCGCCGGGAAAGCTCCCTCGCGGCCGTCCTGCGCGAGGTGAACGCCGTGGTCGTGGACGAGATCGCCGGGAAGGTGGACCCGGAGGTCTTCATCGGCCTCTGCGTCGTCGTACTCGACCTCGAGGCCGGCTCCCTCTCCTGGGCCAACGCCGGTCACGAACCCCCGGTCCTGCTTCCCGCCGCAGGCGACCCCGTTTCCCTGGATGGCACCGGCATCGTGCTGGGCGTCGAGGGCGACGCGCAGTACGGCGAGCGCTCGCTGCCCCTCCACACCGGCGATATCCTGGCCCTGTTCACCGACGGCGTGACCGAGGTCGCGGACAGGAGCGGCCGGCTGCTCGGTCGGGAGCGCTTCCTGGAGGCCCTCCAGGCGCAGCGCAGCGCGCCGAGCGCCTCGGCGATGGCCCAGGCGGCCTTCGAGTTCGCCAACGCCTTCGGACGCGCCGGCCGGCGCCGGGACGACATGACCCTGCTCATCGTCCGCGTTACGGCCGAGCAAGTGGGCGCCGTCGCGGGCTAGCCCAGCCCCTCCCTATCCCGCGATGCCGTACCAGCGCGCGGCCGCCCTCCACATCACCCCCTCCGCGTACCGCAGGGCCTCCCGCGGCGTCCAGTAGCCGCCCGCCACCTTCTGGGCCATCGCCCACGCGAGGCAGTCCTTGAAGGTCAGCGCGGCGGCATAGGTCTCCTCGGCGTGCCAGTTGTCCCCGCCCCAGAGCAGGGTGTCCGACCGGAAGGCGACCTCAGGGTACTCGAGATAGCACCGCACCGCGGCCGAGGGCGAGATGAGGGGAAGCCAGCAAGTGTCTACGATCACGTTGCCCCGCTCGGACGCCATCGCCAGCACCTCGTCGAGCCACGGGTAGCCCGCATGGAAGAGGTCGAACACGGTGTTGGGGTTGTTGTCGAGCAACCACATCAGCCGGTGGGGGTGGGAGCTGGCCTGCAGCGCGAGCCCGGTGTGGATCTGGAACACCAGCCCATACTCCGCCGCCTTCTGGGCGAGAAGGTTGAGCACGAAGTCGCCGAAGCGCTTGCGCGCCGCGGGGTCCTGCGTGCCGCTGTCAAAGAGCCCCTCCGCCTCCTCGTGGGTGACCGGACCCACCTCGATGTCGCGCTCATAGGCGAGGGCCGACTTGAGGGCGACCGCCCCCTTGGCCTTGTGCTCCCTCACCCACAGGTCCACGAAGCCCAGGTAGTCGTCAAAGGTGGAGATATCGCATCCCATGCGGGCCGCGTGCGCGAAGGGGCTCTGGCCGCCGTGGTCGCGCGCGCTGCGGTCATAGCCGTGCACGAGCATGTGAGAGCGCAGGGAGAGATGGAAGCTGGGCTCGTCGTGCAGGTAGCCGGGCTCGGGGAGCGGGTCAACGATGGAGTGGGTGATCCCCGCCTTGCGGAGGGCGCTCAGCGCCCATCCCGCGTCCTGGTAGGCGCGGTGGACCCGGTCTGCGAGCCGGGAGAAGCGGGCTTCCGACCACGCGCCCTGGCCCAGGTCGTAGAGGTCGGCCAGGCCGCGCAGCAGGGAGACCGTGTAGGCATTGTCCCGCGCCGGGGCGAGCCAGCGGACAATCGAGCCAGGGTCGTCCCTAAGCTCCTCGTCGTGCGCGAGCCAGCCGACGTAGGACTCGCGGAGGAGGGTGTAGAGAGTCGTCTCGGGGCTGTTCCACTGAGGGCCGTAGTGCTCGTGGGTGTCCACGATCGGGATCTCGTCGAGCGCCCTGCGGGCGGTCGCGAATCCGTGGCCGGTGAACATGGTCGCGCTCCTCGCGGTCTGGGGTATGGCGGCGTCCCGCGGCGCCCCTGCTTCCACGCGCGCTGGCCGGCCCCCTGGCGTGCCCCGCTGGCTGGGTTTGCCGAGCACCCGGCGAAGTGCTACAATGCGGCTCGCGTGCGCGATCGCAGGCATGGGGGCTAAGCGTGGACCGGCTGGGCAAGTTCCTTCTACTCCTCTTGGCGGTCGGGCTCGCGGCGGCGCTGGCGCTGGCCGTTGTCCGCGCCGCGGTCGAGGCGGGCAATCGCACGGTCGAGATCGTGGTGGACGGCGACGACGCGCGCCGGCTCGCGGCCGCTGCCGGCCTGTCGCCGGTGGAGGCGCTCGAGAGACTCAAGGCGGCCGGGGCCACCTCGGTCGCCGTCCGTGAGGTGACCCTGGAGAGGCTTGCCGCCTCGCAGCGGCTCCTCATCCGCTCCACCCCCGAGCAGACCGAGCTCGCCGCGGCCACCCCCGAGTTGGCCTCGCTCCTGCGCACCGCCATCAACGCCAAGCTGCCCCACGCGGGGGCCGAGATCGGCGAGCTGCCCATCGTCGTGAGGGTGGGCCTCGATATGGAGCAGCTCGGGCCCGTTCCGCTCCTGCTCCGGGTGGAGGACCTCCACGCCGCAGCCGACAGCGGCCTGCGGGTGGCGGGCAGGCTCGCAAACTTCCCCGGCGTCTCCCCAGAGGCGATCCAGGCGGCCGCGGCGATGGCGGAGGCGGGCGGCGTGCGGATCGTCGTCTTCGACGAGGACCAAGCGCTCGGGTACCCGGGGCTCATTCCCGAGACCGCCCGCGCCTTCGAGCGGCACGACCTGCTCCTGGGCTCCATCGAGATGGTCGCCCAGCGCGGCGACCAGGAGCTCGCGGCCCGCCTGCCGACCCGCGTCGTGCGCGTCCACAGCATCAGCGACTCTGACATGATGCTCATCAGCCGGGAGGCCGCGGTCGCGCGGTTCGTCCGCGCGGTCAGGGAGCGCAACATCCGCGTCTGCTACCTGCGCCTGATGCTCGGCGCGCACGACGACCTGCTTGCGTACAACCTGGGGTATGTCCGCAGCCTCGCCGATGCGCTGCGCGCGGAGGGCTTCAGGGCGGGCCCGGCGTACCCGTTCCGCGCGCCGGCCGGCTGGCCGCCGCGCTCGCTGCGGATGCTCGCGGTGTTGGGCGTGATCGCCGGCCTGCTGCTCCTGATGGGGCGGCTCTGCCCAGCGCCCCCGGCCCTGCTGTGGGCTCTCACGGCCCTGGGGCTCGCGAGCGCCATCGTGCTCCCGGCCGCCTTGTCTGGGCCCGCCTGGGCGCTGCTGGCGGCCTGCGCGTTCCCCGCGCTCGGTGTTGTGGTCGCGCTCCAGGCCGTGCGCGGGCCCGGCGCGCGCCTGGCGACCGCGGAGGTTGTCAGGCGCGGCCTGCTCGGCCTGCTTGGCGCCTGCGCGATCACGGCCGCGGGCGCGCTGCTGGTGGTTGGGCTCTACTCGCCGCCCCAGCACCTCTCCGGCATCGGGCAGTTCCGCGGGGTGAAGCTCGCCTACCTCGCGCCGCTCGTCGTCATCGCGGTCGCCGTGATGTCCGACTTCCCCGGCCGGGCGGAGCCCATGCGCCGATGGTGGGATCGCGCCCGGGTCCGTTGGCTTCAGTACTTCGGCCGCCCGGTGGCAGTGGTGGAGGCGCTGGTGATCCTCGCCGCGCTGGCGGCCGTCGCCTTCACGCTCATGCGCAGCGGCAACCAGCCGGCCATGCCTCCCTCCGGCTTCGAGCTGCGCGCCCGCGGGATGCTCGAGTCGCTGCTCGCCATCCGACCTCGCACCAAGGAGTTTCTCGTCGGGCACCCGGCGCTCATGCTTGCGGTGGCGCTGTCCCTGCGCGGGCGGCGCGCTTGGCTCCCCCTCGTCGCGGTGTTGGCAGGGGTGGGCCAGGTCTCGCTGCTCAACACCTTCTGCCACTTTCACACCCCCCTCTCCGTGAGCCTCCTGCGCACTTTCCACGGGCTCTGGATCGGCGCGCTGCTCGGCGCGGCCGCCATCCTCGCGTGGCGGCTGGCGGCCGACCGATGGCCGCGCCTCGGCGGGCGATGAGCGAAGCGCCGCGGGTCCTGGTCTCAGGCTACTACGGCTTCGGCAACGCGGGGGACGAGGCGATCCTGGCCGGGCTTGTCGAGGGCTTCCGCCGTCTCGCCCCCGAGGTCAGGCTCACCGTCCTCTCCGGCGACCCCGGCGCGACCGAGGCCGAGCACGCCGTACGCGCCATCCCCCGCGGGCTCGGGGCCGCGCGGTCGGCCCTGGGGAAGTGCGACCTGCTGCTGAGCGGCGGGGGCGGAATCCTGCAGGACGTAACGAGCTGGCGCTCTCCTCTCTACTACCTGGCGGTGCTGCAAGCGGCCCAGCGCGCCGGGGTGCCGGTGGCCTGCGTGGGCTACGGGGTGGGGCCGCTCCGGAGGCGGGCCCTCCGCTGGCTGGCAAGGCGAGCACTGGCGCGGGTGGCGGTGCTCGCTGTCAGGGACCGGCTCTCGCTGGCGGCGCTGCGGGAGCTGGATGTAAGGCGGGAGATCGCGCTCACCGCCGACCTCGCCTTCGCCCTCCCGCGGCCGGCGCCGGAGGAGGTGGCCGCCGCGTGGGAGCGGGTCGGCCTCGGGGCCCCCGGCCGGCCGACCCTTGGGGTGGCGCTCCGCCGGGCCCCCGGAGGAGCAGGGCCACAGGCGGAGCTGTCGCGCTCCCTCACCGAGGCCATCCGTGAGGCGGCCCAAGAGCTGTCCCTGCGGCCCGTTCTCGTTCCCATGCAGCCGAGCGAGGATCTCGCTCTCGCGGAGGAGCTCGCCGGCTCGATCGGCCTGGGCGCGCAGGTGGTGCGTGTGCCCCTGTCGGCGCGTGAGCTGCTCGCACTCTTCGGCGGTGTCTCGCTCGTCCTGGCGATGCGGCTCCACGCGGCCGTCTTCGCGGCCATCTGCGGCCGGCCGCTGGCAGCTATCTCCTACGACCCGAAGGTTGACGGCCTCCTGGCCGAGCTGGGCCTGGAGGTGGCGGCGCGCCTGCCGAACCTCGATCCGGCCGCGCTGCGGGCCAGCCTGCGGGAAGCCGCCGCCCGGCCGCCCAGCACGTGGGCGGCGCGCGTGGAGGGGCTGCGGGAGCGCGCGTTGGCGAATGTCCGCCTCGTTCTGCCACTGATCGCGGCGCTCTAGGGGCTCGGCCGGACGCGCCGGGGCTCGCCGACGAGAACTTCGGCGGGGCGGGCCGCGTCTAATCGTGCACAGGACAACTGGCGCAGGATGGGAGGGAAGCCGCGACCGGCGATGGGGGGCACCCCTCGGCACTGGACCTGCCGGTTCGCCCGCGGCATCCCTCCCTCTTGTTCTCAGAGGCCCGGGCTTCTGCTACAATGCGGCCGGCGCCCGCGATAGCCCACGGCGCCGCCCATGCGTATAGCACGAGCGATACTGTGCGCGACGGTAGTGGCCTGGCTGGCCGTGCCGGCCGCCGCCGAGGAGCGCGTCGAGCTCCACCGCATCCGCCTCGTCAACGAGGCCGGTGGCGAGATCGCGGTCAGCCGCGACCGCGGCGCGACCTGGGAGCGCGTCGGCGCGGTCGTGCGCTTCACCGAACGTGTGAACCCCCGCGGCTTCACCGCCAGCAAGTGGGTCCCGCCTGGCCGGGTGGCGGCCACCGCGGTCAACGCGATCCACATCACCGTCGGGCACAACCCGGAGGAGGACACCGGCATCGTCTTCTCCCTGCTGCCGAGGGAGCTCTCATCTCCTCCGGCCGGCTACGCCTCTTTCCTCAGCCCCGACTCCTCGATCCACACGGACATCCCCGCTGGCGCGGCCATCTTCGGCGGCGGGGAAGCGCCCTTCGTCGGCAGCCCCGTGTTCGTCGGTTGCGGAGAGAGCATCTCCCCTGCCGCCGACGGCTACACGCCGGCCCGCGGCGACGTGCTGACCATCGTTGTCGAGCGGCCGGCCCGGCCTCCCGTCGCCGCCGTCTTGGACAACTGGGCGGGTGGCGCGGTGTCGCTTCTCTATCCGGGCGGCGAGCGCGAGGTCGTGGCCTGGGTGGTGAAGCCCGTCCGGGGCATAGGCCGCTTCGCTGGCTCGCTGTACGCGGGCATCGGGCGGCTGCGGGCGAACCACCCGGGGGTGGTGGACATCTCGACCTCGCCCCTGGGCTACCTGGGCGGGTTCCAGATCATCCCGCTGGCGCACTCCTTCAGCCCCGAGATGAGGATGGCGTGGGAGAGGACCCAATGGATGATCGTCGCCCCGGCTCACCCGGCGGCCGACGGCGAATGGAGCACAGACGGCGGGCTCCGGGGGCTGTTCCACGGACTGTTCAGGCCCGACTACTCGCCCTTTGATCTTCAGGGCGCGCGGTGGCGCCGGCGGCTGCTCGAGCGGCTGCTCGTGGATGTAGAGACAGATGAGTGGCGGCCCATGCCCGCGCTCCGGCTGTCTCCCGATCCGCGCACCCCCCTGCCCGAATGGGCGCACACCGCGCTAGAGGGGGTGAGGCGCATCCGCATCCTGTGTCCCCTCGAAGAGGAACCCGGCGGCGGGGCCCGTGAGGGCGGCGGGCCTCCCGCCGCCGGGCAGTAACCCTGGCGGGCCGCCGCAGAGCTGACGGCCTGCCGGGCGCGCTACCTGGGCAGCGGGGCCCGCTTGTCAGCGCGCGGCGGGGGCGCGAGCAGATCGCCCTCCAAGGCCTCCCGCTCCGCCGGCAGCCGCACCCGGAAGGCCACCCGCCCCTCGGGGGAGGCCTCCACCTCTATGCCGCCCCCGTGGGCCTCTATGACGCGGCGCACCACCGGCAGGCCCACATAGCAGCCCCGCGCCACCGGGAGCATGGGGGACTGGAATACGCGCTCAGCCGCGGCCGGCTCCAGGGTGGCCTCGTGCTCGACGGTGACGAGCGCCCAGCCGTCATCGGTCGCCGAGGTGCGGATGACAAGTTCGCCCCCTGAGGGCATCGCGTACGCGCACGCGAGCAGTAGGCGAACGAAGGCCTGCTGCAGCGGAAGCGGCCTGGCCGTCACCTCCGGCACCGGCCCGTAGTCCTCCCTCACGCTCACGCCCGCCATTCGCCACTGCTCGCGCAGCACATCCGCCGCCCGGCGCACCAGGTCGCTGGGGTCCACACGCTGGGGCCGTGAGTCGAAGGGGCACAGGAGCGCGGCGAGCGCCACCGCCAGCGACCCCGCGGCGCCGGCCAGTGATCCTGGGTCCGGCTGCGCGCCGGGGCGCTCGCGCCCGTCGGCGAGGATGCGGGGCAGAGAGGAGGCGAGCACATGGCACAACAGCCTCAGCGCCGTCCTGGAGCCGGCCGCGTTGGTGGGGGCGCCGGCCCTAGCCTCCGCGGCCCGCAGCTCGGTGAGGAGTCGGCCGAGCCGATCGAGCTGGCGCTGGTTCTCGGCGTAGAGGTTGGCCTTCTCGAGGGCGATGGAGGCCTGGTTGGCGAAGGAGCTCAGGGCCTCGCCAATCCGGTCCGCGAAGGGCGGCTGGGGCGCCGTGCGCCCCACTAGCAGCGCTCCCACGCGCGTCCCTCGGTTGACGAGGGGCGCCGCGGCGAGCGCGCTCAGGGGCTCCAGCGGGAGGTCGGGGCGGTTGAACTGCTCCGGGAGGGCGTCGGCGCGCAGCAACACGGCCTCCCCAGTGGCCACCACCGCGGCGGCGACGCGGCGTGCGAGTTCGGTCTGCAGCCCCCGGTTGTGGATGGCCGCCACGCGCAGCCCGCGCGCGGCCGACTCCGACAGCATCACCGCCGCGCAGTCGGACTCGGTCACCTCGGCGGCGGTGCGCACGATCAGGTCCAGCAGCCGGGGCAGGTTGAACCGGGTGATCAGGCTGTGGCTGACCTGGGCCCAGGTGGCGAGTTGGCGGTTGCGCTGGGCCAGTGTCTGGGCGTTGGCCTCGAGGGCGGAGACCAGCGCGCGGTTCTCCCCGCGGAGCTGGGCGAGCTTCTCGTAGAAGTACGCGCAGGCCAGCAGCACCATCAGCAGCAGGGCGAAGGAGGTCTCGGCGTTGTCCAGGAACTCCACGAAGCGCCTCGACAGCCCGACCAGGAAGTAGCGCGCGGGCTCCGAGGTGATGTCGAGAAGCAGGAGGCTGACCGCCACCAGCAAGAACAGCAGCAGCGCGAGGACCCACAGCCGCTGCTCGGTCCGCTCGATGCGGCGAAGCTGCTCGAGGCTGCTGTCGGCCTGGGGCGTCCTGGGGCTGACGGGCGCCTCGGGGCCGGAGGCCTCTCCCCTGTGTTCCATGCCTGTAGTCCTGGGCGCGCCCAAGAAGAGACAGAGCGACCCCGTCTCCGGCCCCGCAGAGGGCCGGCGGTCACCCAAGGGTAGCTCAGCGCGAATACTCAGGACGGGTTCTGGCGCGGCATAGGTATCATTCCACATTCTGAGCCCGCCGGCGGGGTGGACCGGCCCTCGGCCTCCGCTCGCCTGCGCCTCCATTCTGTGGAATATCACCCACGGGCGCCCCGTGCGCTGGAGGGGAGTGTGGAATCGCTGCGCGTCCTGGTGGCCGACGACGAGGAGGTGGTGCGAGCCGTCGTCACCGAGATGGTCCAATCGCTGGGTCACCAGGTGGTCGCCCAGGCGCGCGACGGCCGGGAGGCCGTGGCGCTGGCCGAGCAGACCCCGCTCGATGTCGCTCTCCTCGACATCTACATGCCCCAGCTCGACGGCCTCCAGGCCACCGAGGAGATCACCCGCCACCAGGCGCTCCCCATCATCATCGTCACCGCCCACGCCGACGAGTCCCTCATCCAGCGAGCTGCCGAGGCCGGCGCGTTCAGCTACCTCGTCAAGCCCATCACCAGGGAGCGGCTCGTCGCCGCCATCTCCACCGCCCGCGCCCGCTTCGCCGACCTCCAGGAGCTCCGCTCCGAGGTCGGCGACCTACAGCAGGCCCTGGAGGCCCGCAAGCTCATCGAGCGCGCCAAGGGAATCCTCATGCGCGACATGGGCGTCAACGAGCAGGAAGCCTTCCGCTGGCTCAAGCGCGCCAGCAGCCACCACAACGAGCGGCTCACTGCTATCGCCCGCCGCGTCGTCGCCCTCGACTCCCGCCCGCGCAAGTGAAGCCTCGCCCACCGGCGAGCGAGCGTCGTCCCGCCCCTCCACCCCCAGCCGCGGCATCGCCTGCCCGGCGCGTTAGGGCTCCCTCGCGCTCTGGCCCTCCGCTCCCTTGTTTACGGATGGTGACGGGCGATGGTAGGATAGAGACACACGGGGGCGCGAGGTACGGGGAAGATCAGGGGTGCGCGCGACAGGACGCACAGCGAGAGGCTTCACGCTCATCGAGCTGCTGGTGGTCATCGCGATCATCGGCCTCCTCGCGGCGATGGTCTTCCCCGTGTTCGCCCGCGCCCGGGAGGCGGCGCGGAGGGCCGTGTGTCTCTCCAACGTCCGGCACGTCGCCCTCGCCATTCAGCTCTACCTCGCCGACAACGATGATACGCTCCCCCCAGATGAGCACCGCCGCGAGGCCCTCGATTACTTCGACGGCGCGCCCGGCGGAGGTGAGTGGAACCAGGAGATCCTCGACCACTGCCCCCGGGCCAGGCAGGCAAACCCGTATCTGCGGTGGGCGGTCATCCTCGACCCCTATGTGCGCAGCCGGGAGGTCTGGCGCTGCCCCAGCGCGCGGGTCGAGTCCGGCGCCCGCTGGATCATCCCCGACCCCGACTGGCTCGCCTACTGCCAGCGCACCGAGGGACTCTGGGGCCAGCACACCTGGATAGCCGGGCCTTGCTTCCTCGGCTTCCCCTCTGGCTGGGGCGGGGTCATCACCGACTCCATCGCACAGGGCAGCCTTGCCGTCCCCGGCTTCGGCCGCAAGCCGCGGGAGGGCGCCTTTCGGCAGTCCATAGCCACCACCTGGCACCCCGGGCTGAGGCTATCGCAAGTCGAGGACCCCTCCTGGTTCGTCATCTGCGCGGACGGCGGCGCGCAGACCGACGATGCCAGCTACGGCCTCGTGGCCTACCCCGACCTGTGTCACCTCGAGTGCGCGGCCTGCTTCCCGGCCGACTGGGAGGAGTGCCCCTGGACCCGCGACTGCGGCCCTACCCCCGAGTTCCTCACCGATCCTCGGCTGCGCCAGCGCTACGCCCGCCACCTGGGCGGGTCCAACCTCGGCTTCCTCGACGGCCGCGCACGCTGGTTCCACGCCGAGCATATCATCGCCCATGGCCCGAAGTGGGCCAGGCCCGACTTTCAGGGCGGCGTCGTCTACGGCAAGTTCGAGGGGCTCTGGCCCTGGGGTCCCACTACGACCCCCGAGGGGGAGGACTGGTCGAGCGCCTGCGGTTTCCCGCCGCTGCAATGACCGCGCTCGCTCATCTGGGCTGGTTTGAGAGCAGCACGTAGTCGCCGCGGCGCGCCCTCACGGCCACGCCGCCCAGCGCCTCCTCGGCCACCGGCACGAAGCGCGCATGGGTCAGCGCACTGGCCGGGGTAGGGGAGGAGAGGAACGAGATCAGCTCCTGGTCGTCCCACTCTCCGAGGTCCACGATGGGGCGGCGCGCGTAGAACACGGTGGCCTTACGCTTTGCGTAGTAGACGCCGAGCGGCTCCTCGGGCGGGAGCGCGGAGGCGGCGATCATCGCCAGCTCCTTCCTCGGCTGGGCCTGCATTTGCGCGATGCGGGGCCTGAACCAGCCTACGTGCGCCAGGCCCGCGGCGAACATGCTCAGCGCGAGCGCGGGCACGACGACGCCCTTGCGGAGACGAGCCCCAACAGCGGCCGTGAGGGAGCCGGCGGCCAGCGCGGCTAGCATGATGACAGGGCCCCACCCCGGCGTCCAGCCGGTCGGCCACTGGCTCGCCCCGGGGAGTCGGCCCGCGGCGAGCAGGAGTGGGCCCCCCACCGCCGCCCCCGCGAAGACCGCTCCCACCAGGGCCAGCAGCGCCAGGCCCACGGCAGCCGGCCGGCCCCCGTCGCTGCCGGCCAGCCACCGGTCCAGCCACGCCCCCACGAGCAGCGCCAGAGGCGGGAAGCCTATGGCGAGGTAGTGGGGGAGCTTGGCGCGGGCCAGGGACAGGACAACCACGACCGCGATCGCCCACCAGGCCGCGAAGCGCAGCGCGCCCAGCCTCTCATCCCGGCGGAAGGCGTGGCCGAGCGCGGCCGGCAGGAAGGCGACCCAGGGGTAGAAGTAGACGAGCAGGTTCTTGAGGTGACCCCACCAGGGCTCGTTGCGGGCGAGGGAGCCGTGCAGGTGGCCCAGGTGCTCGTGGAGGAAGAAGGTGCGCACGAACTCCGGCTCCCGGAGCGCCGCGTAGACAAACCACGGCGCGGCTACCGCGGCGAACAGCGCCAGCCCGGGCAGCAGCCGCGCCTCGCGCAGCCCCGCCCGCAGTCGCCTCGCCGCGGCGAGCCAGGCGAGCACGCCCGCGGCGACGACCGCGATCGGCACCACCCCCTTGGCCAGGGCCGCGACGCCCAGCAGCGGATAGCAGGCCAGATAGAGCCGGCCGCTGACGGGCTCCGGGGCGCGGGCGGCGAGGTAGAACAGAAACACGGCCGCGGTCAGCGCGCCGACCAGGGGCATGTCGGTCATGGCCTCCCGGCCCAGGTCCACCCACATGTATGAGAGCCCGAGGGCGAACCCGGCCAGCAGACCGGCGCGGCGGCCCTGAGTCCGCGCCCCGAACCAGTAGGTGAGCAGGACGACCAGCAAGGCGAGGGAGGCGAAGGGGAGTCGGGCTGCGAGCTCCGACTCGCCCAGGAACCGAAAGGCCGCCGCGATGAGCCAGTAGACGAGGATGGGCTTGAGCAGAAATGGCTGCCCGTTGAAGTAGGGGATGCCCAGGTCCCCGCGGGCGAGCATCTCGCGCGCGCCGGCCGCGTAATAGGCCTCGTCGAAATCGTCCAGAGGGGTCAGGCCGAGTCGCCAGAAGTAGAGCACGCCGCAGATCGCGGCAAGAGCGAGAGGGAACGCAACCCGCGCCGCGGGAGCGCGCTCCCCGGATCGGCATCGGCCCGCGCCTGTCACCATGAGCCTGTCGTTCGTCTACCCAATCCACAACGAGATGGCGAATCTTCCCCGGCTGCTGCCCGAGACGCGCCGCATCGCCGAGGGGCTAGTCACCGACTATGAGGTGCTGCTGGTGGACGACGGCAGCACCGATGGCAGCGGCCCCTATATAGACCGCCTTGCCGCCGAGCACCCCGAGGTCCGGGCCCTCCATCACCGGCGAAACCGAGGCCTCGGCGCGGCGATCACCACAGGCCTGCGCCACGCGACCAAGCCGCTAGTTCTATACATGGACTCGGATTTCCCTGTCGGCGTCGCCGAGGCGCGCGCCGCGCTCGCCGCGATGCCCCTGGAGGTGGACCTGCTGATCGGCTATCGCATCGGTCGCGCCGAGGGCCTCCGCCGCGAGCTGATGTCGTGGACCTACAATCAGATCATCCGCCGGACCTTCGGCCTGCACGTGCGGGACGTGAACTTCGCCTTCAAGCTCATCCGCCGGCCGCTGCTCGAGCGGATCCGGCTCCGAAGCGAGGGCTCCTTCATTGACGCCGAGCTCCTGCTCGAGGCCCAGCGGCTGGGCGCGCGCATCATGGAGGTCGGGCTGCACTACCACCCCCGGGTGGCCGGGGTGTCCACCGCGGCGAGCGCCCGCGTGGTCCTGCGCCTGCTCGGGGAGATGCGCGCCTACCGCCTGCGGCGCCGCGCCGGCCGCGTCGGCCCCGCCCGTCTCATCGTCAATGCCGACGACTTCGGCCTGTGCCGCGGCGTCAACCAGGGCGTGATCGAGTCCTTCGCCCGCGGCGTCGTGACCAGCGCGAGCATCCTGCCCACCGGGGCCGCCTTCGAGGAGGCCGCAGCGCTGGCACGGGCCCACCCCAGGCTCGACATCGGGGTGCACCTCGCCCTCACCCAGACCCGCCCTGTGCTGTCGCCCGCGGAGGTGCCCTCCCTCGTGGACCGCAGCGGCCGCTTCCCGGCCGACTGGCGGGGCTTCCTCGCCCGGTGGCTCCGGGGCGCGGTCCGACGCAGCGAGCTGAGGGCCGAGCTGCGCGCGCAGGTCGCGCGCGCGCAGGCCGCCGGGCTCGAGATATCCCACCTGGACAGCCACCAGCACCTTCACCTCCTGCCCGGCGTGCTGCCAGTCGTGCTGAGGCTGGCCAAGGAGTCTGGCATTGGCGCGGTGCGCCTGCCGGGGCCGGCCGCGTCCGGGCCACCCCGGCGGTGGGCCGAGGGCGCGGCGCTGGCCTTCGCCCGCCGACAGGCGCGGGGCGCGCTCCGCCGCAGCGGCCTGCTGGTCCCCGACGACTTCCGCGGCTTCCACGAGGCCGGCTGCTGGCGCACGGAGGACCTAGCGCGGGCCGTGCTCGCGCTCGATGGTGGCGTTACCGAACTCTGCTGTCACCCGGGGGCCGGCGACGGGATCGAGCGCGAGGTGCCCTGGCCGTACCAGTGGCAGCAGGAGCTGGCCGCGCTGACGAGCGCGGAGGTCGCCGAGGCCGTGCGGCAGGCCGGCGTCGAGCTCACCACCTACCGGGAGTGCCTCCGGGCGGGACCGGCGGCGCGCCCGGCCCCGCCCGCCGCCGCATCCTTCACCTGAGCTGCGAGTCCGCGGCGATCTGCATCTCCATGCGCATCGGCGTCACCTGCGCGGTGCCCATGCGCATGGCGAACGTGTACTCGAACTGCTCCCTCACCTTGCGGCCCGCCTGGTAGTCGAACCAGGTGCGGACCAGAGTGGCGCCCGACTGGCTCATGGTGATGGGCTCATCGCCGACCACACCCGGCTGCATGGTGAGCTCCCAGGGGCACTCGGCCTCGATCACCGCGCACTCGACGCCGCCGACCTGCTCGAAGCGCACCAGCCGGGAGGTGTTCTTCAGCGGGATGCGAGCGAGCGCCATGGCCTGCCTCGCCTCCTCCGGCATGGGCATGCCCATCTGTTCGAGCATCTGGGCAACGTCCACGACCATCTCCCACTCCCAGGTATCGCCCACCGACACCGGCCGGTCGGGGAAGAGAGGCTGGGAGAAGCGCTCGATCATGCCCTGGATCATGCCGCGGAGGTCTAGCCCGGGGCCGCCGGGGACCTTGATCGGAGGGATGGGAAGGTGCTCCAGTCCTCTGATGGCGAGCGGCTTGCCCTGCGGCGACACCACCGAGTATATGGGCAGCATCGGCAGCCTGATGAGCTGCGGCGGGCCGCCGTCTGGGCCCTGGAGGGCGAGCTGACCCCGCAGGTCCGCGAACTCGAAGCTGAAGTCGAAGGACTCGACCTGCCCGCCGACGACCAGGGCCCCCTCCTCCGTGACTTCAACGACGCGCTCGATGGTCACCGCCGTGCCGCCCAGGCGCGGGCTCAGTGAGAACGCGAGCCGGCCCGTCGCGGGGTCGGTGAACGTCATGTCCATCGCCGCGCTGAACTGGGTCGCGTATTTGGCGGCGTCCCCAGGCTGTCCCTTGAGCTCGAGCACCACCGCCTGCGGCGCGGCGCCGGCGGCGACGGCCGAGCACAGCACCACCACGGACGCCAGCAGTCCTGCGAACCGTCGGTTCACGGCCTACCTCCCTGCTGCATTGGTCCCGTCGCGCTGGCCGGGCCGGCGAGGCGCCCGGGCGCGGGTGTGGCAGGCCTCTTCGAGGGATGGGGGGGGCCCTCCTGCCTCCAATCGGGCCCAGAAAAGGGTGGACCGCCCGGCGACGCCGGGCGGTCGGAACGGGTTCACCCTGATCGAGCTGTTGGTGGTCTACCGTAAGGAGTATGCGGGCCAGTTGTTGCAGAGGTGTGGACGCCCCGGCAATCTTGTGTGACGTCTGCCCCTCCCTGTGCGGCCAACTCCGGTTCGGCGGTCCGTGGCCCGTGGGCCAGGATGGCTCATGGATCCCCATCCCCGTCCGCCAATGGCAGGCTGACGCGCAGGATTGGCCCCAGGCCGCCGTTGCTGAGGTCCAGCGGCTGCAGTGGCGCCTCCAGCTCGACTGACTGCCAGTCGCGGCCGCCGCGGCACAGGAAGCGATAGCGCCCTGGCTCCCGAAGGGAGAACCATGCGCGGCCGTCACGGTCGGTGCGCACAGCAGCAGGTGGAACCGGGGCCCCCTCGAGCAGCACCGCGAGCACGTAGGCGTCCGCCACGGGCTCGCCCCCCGAGGTGACAGTGACTATGACCTCGGGACGGGTGAGTGTGACGGGGGGCACTTCGTGACCGAGGTAGCGCCGGCTGGCCTCCCGCATCGCCGCCGCAACAGGGCGCGGCGTGACCGCCGGGCGCCCCGGGTCGTGGAGGTTGACGAACTCCCTCGGTCCCCAGGCTAGGCCGCCGGTGACGGTGTTCTGCGCGTGTTGCCCTGTCCCCGAGCGGCTGGGCCAGGAGATCGGCCCGTCGAGCAAGGGCTGATCCTCGAAGGCCTGCTGTCCATAGAGGATGAAGCCGGACACGCCCTCGTCGCCGAAGAACTCGATGGCCCGCCTGGTCGCGCGGGCGAAGTCCTCCGGTGTTGGCGTGCTCTCCGGACGGCTCCAGTCCCAGCGATACCAGACCTCCTGGTTGACCAGGGGGACGCTGGCGCCCTGCCACCTCCGCAGGGTCCGCGCCTGCTCGTGCGATGACTTGATGTCGGCCAGGGGGTCCGGGCCGTCCATCTGGAAGTGCGACGAGTAGGCGGCGACTTGCAGGGGCGGCGTAGCCGCTCCTGCGCGCTGGATCAGCCTGGTAGAGTCCATCTGGTGGAAGAGGGCCGCCAGCCGGTCGGTGTCGGCCTGGTTGAGGAGGCAGGCCGCCATCACCACGACGACACTGGGGTGATTCGCCACCGCCCTCGCCCACAGCGGGTACTGGCGCGCGAGCTCGGCCACCACCTCCGGGAATGAGTCCTGGCTCATGTGCTCGGACTCAGTGCTGCCCAGGGGGCCGCCGCAGTAGTTGGCGTCCCAGACCAACAGGCCCAGCTCGTCGGCGAGCTCGTAGAAGGCAGGGTCCTTCTGCTCGGCGTGGCTGTGGATTGTGTTGCAGCCGGCCGACCGCACGGCTGCCATGCGCAGGCGCCAGGCGCTGGGCCCCGAGGCCTCCGGCCCCCAGTATCCCATGAGGCGGAGCTCTCTGCCATTGAGCAGGATGCGATCGCCCTCGGTCCAGATCTCCCTGAACCCGAAGCGGGTGACGAGGCGATCCACCTCGTCGCCGTCCGTCCCCAGCAGGCGCGTCTCCGCGTGGTAGAGGACCGGCTCGCCGTAGGGCGGGTAGCCCCAGAGCTGAGCGTCGGGCCAGGGGGCGGATATGGTCACCACAGCCGACGCGCCTGCCTCCAGAGCGAGCGCGTGGCTCGGCAACACGAGCGCCTCGCGCGCGCCGAGATAGACCCGGTTGGCTACCGTCATCTCGCGGGGACGCGCCGAATCGTTCGCGACGGTCAGCCGGACCCGGAGGCTCTTCTCGCGCACTGAGGGCATGACCAACACGTCAGAGATGTGGAGGTCGGGCCGGGCGATCAGGTACACATCCTCGGCTATCGTGGCCTGCTCCCGATAGCCGATCAACGGCGCCAGCCGGTGGCGCGCCTGCTGGTCAGTCACGGTGCGGCCTGGCATCACGTGCTCCGCGCTGGCGCAATGGACCCATACCTCGACGCGGTTGGGCAGCCCGGGCCGCGCGGCGCTGGTCACATCCACCTCGAAGGGCGCTCTCTGCCCCCAGTTCTCGCCGCACAGGACGCCGTTCACGAACACCCTCGCGTAGTGGCGCACGCGCACGAAGCGCAGCAGCAGGCGCTGTCCCTCCCCGCTCATCTCCTCGGGAATCCGGAAGTCCAGCCTGAACCACGCCGACCCGGTGGCCGCGCTCGCCGGGTCCTCAGGAACCCGTACGGTCTCCCATTCGCCCTCGGGCGCGCGCACGGCGTCTCCACCCTGATGGCGCAGCCAGTCTCCATTCAGGCATATCTGGCTTCGGGGGCCGGTGAAAGGCGCGCTGGCGACGGCAAGAGAGGTGACGACGAGCAGCAGTGCCGCAGTTGCCATTGTGCACAGCGTGGTGTCGTCGGCAGCGGGCAGGGCAGTCCCCTCCTGGGCTAGCGGATTCGCACGCGGGCGTAGCTGTACACATCGCCCGCCCCTGCCCGAGTGCCGTACAGGTCTAGCACCTCTGACGGGGGCGATCCGTTGCGCCAGGTGGCCGTGTAGAAATCCGTGAGCGGGTGGGCCAGGGGCACTTCGACCGGCCCGCGCTGGCCCCGGTTGGGGAGCAGCTCCAGCAGGCGGTTCCGGGGCCCGGCCTCGGTCCAGACGCAGTAGAAGACGAACAGGCGTCCCCCGGGCGTCACGTGGAAGCGCGCCCCACGCGTGCTCGGCATCTCGGCAGGGGAGGCCTCGCTGGCCTGCACCAGGGGGCGCTTCTCCACCACTGCGCCGCCGCGGACCACGGCGTACATGAGCGCCTGATAGCGCTCTTCCTCCGGGAAGAAGCGCTCGCGCAGGCGCTCGTCCAAGGCTCTCTCGCTCCACAGGAGATGCACGGCGCCGTCCGGCCCAACCCATAGGTCGAGGGGGAAGATGTGGCCGGCCGTGTGGTCTCGACTGGAAACCTCTATCCAGTCGTGGAACTCGCCGGTGGTGATGTCATCGCTCCAGGTGAAGAAGAGCCGGCGGAAATCGTAGTCCCAGTCCCGGCCAGTGAGCTCCAGCTTGTACTGCCGCCACTCCGGGTAGGGCTCGACGATGTCGCTCACCGCGCTGAAGTAGACGCGACGGTCCTTCAGCCCGACGGTGGCATAGCAGAGGCGGATGGGCTGGGGTTCCGGGTAGTCCGCCCCCCAGGGCCAGATCAGGCGGCCCTGGGCTGACCACGCGCCGGTGTGGTCGCGGAAGCTCCACTCGGCATGGGTGTGGCCGATGTTCTGGAAAAGGATCAGCTCCCGGTTCGGCCCATCGGCCGCGAAGCTCCGGTAGGAGTGCTCGGTGAAGGCCGGCTCGCCGTCCCACACCGGCCGGAGCGTCCGCGCTGGAGCGGCCGGGTTGGAGGCGCTGAACGCAAGGATCTCCGGCCGCGCGGGGCCTCCCCTCGCCTGCGGACCGGTCAGAGTCGGGTTGCAGGAGAGCAGCACCGTCCCATCCGCAAGACCGACGATTGGGCACGGCTCGCGGGTACGGCCGGGGGCCCTTGCCGCTAGCTCCCAACCGTGCTCCTTGCGGTGGAACAGGATACCGCGCACGTTGTTCAGAGGGGGCGCGTCAGGCAGCAACTCCAGGCCGCTGATGAACACGTCATCGCCGACCCGCGCTATGCAGCTCGACCCATAGGCCCACATCGGGCCCGCGCCGTTCTCCGGAGGGCCGCACGAGTAGACATCCTCCTCCAGCTCTATCACGACCTCCAGCTCGGGCGCCGCGGCATCCCGAGACGCGGGGCTGGGAGCGCTCGTCGCCAGACCGAAGATCAGCGCTGCGGCGAGGATAGCAGACGCTTCCAGCACCGTTTGCCTTCCTGACGGCTCGCGCGAAAGGGCATGGTGTCGCATCTTCCGCGTTGCCGGGCTGAGTCCTGCCTGGGGGCGGCGGCGGTGTCCCACTCAGGGCAGGTGTGTGGGCTCCGGAGTCCGCGCCGCGGGAGCTAGCCGGGCTCCTCGCTCCGGGCCCGGAGATTGCTGCCGCGCTCAGGGGCGGATCGAGCGCCCTTGGCAGACAAGAGAGCGCATACTCTTTGGCCCAGATGTGGCATATACTGGTGGCGATCACCACCAGCAGCTCGATCAGCGTGATCCCGCAGGAGCGGCCCTGCCTGGGTTGGACGCGGGCAGGGCTGTTCCGCGCCTGCTGGATCGTCCGCCCTATTCGCCGGGCTCCGCCGCTGGCAGAGCCGTCTCGGGCCGCGCCTCCTGGCGGCCGGCGGCCCGGCGCTGCTCGCGCTGCTCCACTCCCTCACGGTAGCGGACGGCCCGCTCCGGTTCGGCGCTCCGGGGCGGCGGGGCCGTCCGTGGAGCTGTCTCGCCCCGGCGCTCCAGCACCTCGCCCACCCCAATCTCCTCCTCGGGCGGCTCCACCCCTGTAAGCAACCTCTGGCCGGCCGTTCCCACGACCGTCCCTCCCGCCGCCAGCCCGGAGGTGAGCCGGTAGTTGTAGATCAGCACCACCAGCACCACGACCAGGAGGATGATGACGATCCCTAGCAGCGTCGGCACAGACCTGTTCACGATTCTACCTCCTATCGCTCCTCGCGGCGCCCGTCCCGGCAAGGTCTGGACCGGCGCCGCCTCAGTGTGGTCCGAGAATACCACGCGCAGGCCAAACGGCCTGTTCGCTCAGCAATCAGAGGTGTTGCATAATGCGACAAGAGGAGTCGGCGAGCACGCGCGTGTGCCCTGGCGGAGCTGGCGCCCTTCCTCCACCCCCGCCATCTGGCTAAGAGATCTTACATAGCCGCGAGGCGCAGGTCAGACTCAGCGTCCACTCGGCGCGGCGCGGCTGCGCTGGGCGAAGTACCAGATCACGCCCACGAGCGCCAGCAGCAGGCCGGCCGGGAGCGCGATCTGGAGCAGCGCCGCCGCCAGCCTCCACAGGAGCGCGATGGCGACCAACACCAGCCCGATCATGATCAGCGTCTGAGGCATCTTGCCCTCCGCTCAGTGCTCAAGGCGGGCCGCCGGGCGCGCGGCCTCACGCCTCTCCTCGGGGAACAGCACCCACCACGCCAGCGGGATGACCACCGGCGCAAACGGCAGGAACAACCTCACCTCCCACACCAGCGCGATCACGTAGTGCAGCGCCAGGTAGGGTGGCAGCAGCCAGAGCGCCCGCCGCAGGACCCGCGGCCCGTCCCTCGCCCCCAGCAAGGACAGCGCCCACATCGCACCGTAGAGCGCCAGCAGGAGCGCCGTGCCCGCCCAGGAGCCGACGTTCTGCCAGAACGTCACCACATCGCAGTAGTACGCCCGGCTCCCGTAGGCCACGAGCATTGCGCCGTAGGGGACCGCCCAGGCCCCCGCGAGCACCACCGTCATGCCCACCACTCGCTGCGCGGGGGCCTCCCGCCACCGCGCGAGCAGGTACACGGCCGGCAGCAGGGCCGTGGTCTCGCGGTTGAGCGTGCCCACCAGCACGAGAGGGGGCACGAGGCGATCGCGGCCCACCGCGAGCGCCCAGAACGCCAGCACGAAGACGAGCAGGTTCAGGGGGTCACTCTCCTGGACGACGCGGAAGTAGGTGAAGGGGATGATCGCTGCCAGGCACATCGCCCCGGCCGCGGCGGCCGCCGGCGAGAACCAGACCCGCATGTACCGGTCGAACGACAAGAGCGCGATGCCGGTGACCAGCGAGCGCAGGACCACGTACGCGGCGACTGGGCTGCCTCCCGGGAGGAGCCACCGGAGAAGTTGCGCCACCCAGGGGGTGAGTGGACGGTACTGGTTGGGGGCCGGCGCGTAGCCGCCCACCATCTCGGCGTGCCAGGAGGGAAGTCGGGGCAGATCGGCGAGGCGCGCCCACAGCAGGCCGCTGACGACCCCGAGTCCGAGGTAGACGAGGACCAGGCCCGCCGACTCGACCCTCACGCGTCTTCCCATGGCACAAACCGACCCCCGGGCGTGGCTTCGCCGCCGGGCGCAGCCTTGCCTCCCACCCAGGGACGGCCGAGCAGGGGTGAAACAGACGCAGGCAGAAGCACAGGCGCCGGAGCGCCGGTCACGCCTGAGGGCCGGCGGCCGAACTGGAGGGACGAATGACCCCGTCGCGGCTCGAAACACGACTGCTCTCGGCGATGGAGGAGCTGGACATCGTTGACGCCCACGAGCACCTGTCCCCGGAGTCGGTGCGGACCTCGACGAAGGTGGATGTGTTCACGCTCTTCAGCCACTACACTCGCGCCGACCTGCTCGTGGCTGGCATGTCGGATGCTGACTACCGGCTGACCCAGAACCCGGAGCTGCCTCTGGATTACCGCTGGCGGCTCTTCGCACCCTACTGGGAACAGATCCGGTGGGCCTCCTATGCTCGCGCGGCCCTCCTCGCGGCGCAGCGCTTCTACGGGGTTGACGACATCAACGAACACACCTATGTGGAGCTGTCGGAGCGGATGGCCGAGGGCAACACCCCGGGCATCTACGAGCGTGTCCTCAGGGACGCCTGCCGCATCCGCGTTGCGCTCACCCAGTGCTCCCGCACCGACCTGGGCAGCCCGCTCCTGACCCCGGTCATGCCCCTGGTCACCGCCATGGGGACCTGGGCCCAGGTGTCTCGGCCGACGCTGACCGACTGGCAGGGCAACCCCAGGGTCCTCGCCCCCAACGTCGCGGTGCGCACCCTTGACGACCTCCTGGACGCCAACCGGCAGTACATCGAGCAGGTGAAGGCCGAAGGCGCCGTCGGCCTCAAGATGATGTCGAATCCGTACCAGCAGCCAGACCGGCAGGCGGCCCTGGAGTGCTTCGAGGACTTGCGCCGCGGCAGGCGGCACTCGCTGCCCGACCGGAACCCGATGCGGGACTATGTGGTGGATGAGATGATCCGCTACGCCGGCGAGCTCGACCTCGTGGTGTGTGTGCACACCGGCTACTGGGGCGACTTCCGGACCCTCGATCCGCTGCACATGATCCCCCTGCTCGAGCGGCACCCCAGGGTCCGCTTCGACCTCTACCACCTGGGGTATCCCTGGGTTCGCGAATCCATCATGCTTGGGAAGGGCTTTGCGAACGCGTGGCTGAACTTCTGCTGGACCCACGTGATCTCCCAACGATTCGCCACCGATGCCATGGATGAGGTTATTGACCTCGTCCCGGTGAACAAGATCATCGCCTTCGGCGGCGACTACGCGCTGCCAGTCGAGAAGATCTACGGGCACCTGGTGATGGCCCGCGAGGACCTGGCGCGAGTGCTCGCGGCGCGGATCGAGCGGGGCCAGTTCGGCGAAGACCAGGCTCTCGAGCTGGCGCGAAAGTGGCTCTGGGACAACCCCAGGGATCTCTACCGGCTCCCGGTGTGATGCCGTGAGCGCCCCTTCGCCGCGACCCAGCGGCGCCTGGCGTACAAGGATCCCGGACGGGCGATGAAGGCGTGGCGGGCGGGCTGGCTCCGGGCGGACGCAGCCCTGCTGATAGTGGCCGCGGTGTGGGGGTTCACCTTCACGGCCGTGCAGCGGGCGCTGGAGTCGGCATCACCCTTTGCGTTCCTGTCTGCGCGGTTCGCGCTCGCCGCGGTGGTGTTGGGGGCGGCCTTCCCTCGGCGGGTGGTGCGCGTCACCGGCCGCCAGCTCGCGGTCGCGGCGCTGCTGGGCACATGGCTTACGGCCGGCTACGCGCTTCAGACGGTCGGGCTGCTGTACACCACCGCGTCCAAGTCGGCCTTCATCACGGGCCTCAGCGTCGTGCTGGTCCCGCTGCTGTGGCTGCTGATGTCGGCCCGCTTCCACGACGGGCGGGCCGGCGGGGCCGGTCTCAAGCCCTTAGTCGCCGCCGCGATCGCGGCGGCGGGGCTGTATCTGCTGGCCTCGCCTGCGGGGGCCGGCCCCAACGTGGGCGACCTGCTCACGCTCGGGTGCGCCGCGGGCTTCGCTCTGCACATCGTCACTGCCGGGTGCGTGGCCCGCCGTCAGGACCCGGCGGCGCTGGCCTTCTGGCAGATCGTCGCTACGGCGCTGGCGTGCGCGGCGCTGATGTCCGTGCTGGAGACGCCTCGCCTGGCGCTCACACTCTGGACCCTTGCCGCGCTCGTGGTCACGGGGGTGCTTGCCACCGCCTTCGCCTTCGCCACTCAGATGTGGGCCCAGCGGGAGACGAGCGCGACGCACGTCGCCCTGATCTTCGCCGCCGAGCCGGTGTTCGCGGCCGTCTTCGCTCACTTCGTCCAGGGCGACCGCCTCGGGTTACGGGGTATCGCCGGCGGCGCGCTGATCCTGGCCGGGATTGCGGTGGCTCAGCTCTGGTCCGTGCGGCCCCGGCCTCGCTGAGCGCCTGGCCGGCCCAAGTCGGGGCAGGCGAAGGCGCCGGGGCACGGTATAATGGGCCAGGCGGCGCCGCATCTGGTCGCCCCGGGAACCACCACGCACAGGCCGCCTGCAGCGGCAGGAGGAGGAACCCGATGGCTCAGGTTCACCACGGTAGACGCCCTCGGTCACCACGCTGCGGTTTCTGGCCCGGCGTCACCTCACTGCTGATCGGCGCGCTGGCGCTTCTCTCGCTTCCCTCGTCTGCGGCCGGCCAGTCGCTGTGTCGCTTCTACGTGGCGAGCCAGTATGACTGGCTCGGGAACGCCGGCTTCTACCTCGATTTCGAGGGCAGCGAGCTGGAGACGCTGCCGGTCTTCCTCGCGGTGGGCGATGGCACGAGCTGGCGCTTCCCGAGGCACACGCCCGGCTTCGAGTTCGACCGCGAGTACCAGCTCACCGCGTCGATCAGCGCGACCGGCGCGCAGCTCTATCTCGACGGCGCGCTCGTCGTTGATAGCCCCGGCGGGTGGCAGCCGGCCCCCGGCCCGTTCGAGGTGGACTATCGGCCGCCGTGGGCGAGCGACCCCGGGGACTGGGTGGCCGCCGTGGGGACGCTCTCGGTTGTGCTCCTCCGCGGCGAGGAGGAGGTGGTTCGGCACGAGGTGGACATCGGGGCCGCCTCTGCACACCCGGTGCTGCGGCTGTTCGAGCCGGGCACGGCCATCCGGCTCGAGGTCCCCTCGCAGCCGGGGGACTCGCTGTGGCTGGACTGCACGATCCGCTTCCTCAGGAGCGACCCGGCGGCATGGGCGCCCCTGATTGACCGCTATGGGCAGTGTGTGTACGCCGACTTCCCAGGCAAGGTGCACTCCGACGCCGATCTGGTCGCGCACATCGCGGCCGAGGACACGCGCCTGGAGACGATGCCCCCGTCGCCCGACTTCGACCTCTATGGCGGCTACCTGAGGGCCGGTTGGCGGGAGGAGGGCACGGGGTTCTTCCGGGTCACCAGGCGAGACGGCTACTGGTGGCTGCTCTCCCCCGAGGGGAACCCGTGTTTCTACCTCGGGGTGTGCTTGGTGCCGGCGAGCGCCTGGCCCCTGACGCCGACCACGGGCCGAGAGCACCTCTTCGAGTGGCTGCCGCCGCGGGAGGCGCCCTGGTTAGGCGCCTGGGCCCGGGATGTGTGGGGCGCGGGCGAGGCGGCGGACTACGTGAACCTGTACCAGTGCAACCTGATTCGCAAGTACGGGGCCGACGCCTGGCAGGAAGAGTCCCTGGAGCGGGCGCGGCGGCGCCTGGCGGCCTGGGGCTTCTCCGGCGGCGGGAAGTGGGGCGCGCCGGACGCCATGGTCCAGACGCCGGTGCTGTATTCGGCGAACACCCCCACCCTGGCTGGTCACCCGGACTACTTCGACCCCGCGGTCCGCGAGCAGTTCCGCCGGGACCTGGAGGGGCAGATCGGGCCCCGCCGCGATGACCCCTACATCCTCGGCTGGTCCTACCGCAGCGAGTGGGAGGCTCTCATCACCCGGGACCAGATCCGCCAGATGCTCGCCGCGCCGGCCGACACGCCCGCCAAGCGCGCCCTGCTCGATCACGCGGTGGACGAGCTCTACGGCGGCTCGGTGCCCGCGCTCGCCGCCGCCTGGGGCCTGGAGGTCTCTACCCGGGAGGAGCTGTATGAGACCAGCCCCTCGCCGCCCGACGCCGACGTCGTCCGCCTGCGGCTATGGTACGCGGACGGCTTCTACGAGTTCGTGTACTCCACCATCAAGTCCATTGACCCCAACCACCTCGTGATCGCCCCCTGGATCGTGCCGGGCTGGTGGGAGAGTGAGGACGACTGGCGCCTTCAGGCCCGCCACTGCGACATCATGGGCTATGACCGCTACTTCATGGACTACGACGACCCGGTGCTGGCCCGCCTTCAGGCCGAGACCGACAAGCCGACTCTCTGTGGTGAGTTCTCCTTCCCCCAGTTCTACCACGGCGAGCGGGGCTTCGGCCGCTACTGGAGCTCGAGGGTCGAGACAGAGGCGGAGGCCGGCGAGCTGTACCACCAGACCATCGAGAAGGCCGCCCGGGATCCACACTGCGTCGGCATGATCTGGTTCCACTACCGGGACCAGCCCCTCACCGGCCGCGGGCCGGGCTTCGGGCCCGAGCTCGTGTACGGCGAGCACTACGCCTTCGGGCTGATGAGCGAGACCGACCAGGTGAAGTGGCCCCTCGTCGAACGCATGAGGGAGGTCAACCACCAGGCTGCGCCCCGGCGGATGGAGGCCGCCGGCCGGCCCTTTCGGTGACGTCCCTCTGGACCACTGGGCCAGGGAGGAGATAGCAGCCTGCGCGCAGGCCGGCATCGTCGCCGGCTTCCCCGACGGCACCTATCGCCCCGGCCTCGCAGTCTCCCGCGATCAGATGGCGGTGTACGTCTCCCGCGCGCTCGCGGGCGGCGACGGGGGGGTGCCCTCCGGCCCGGCGAGCCCGACGTTCCCCGACGTTGCCCCTGACCACTGGGCGTTCCGCTACATCGAGTATGCGGCGGCGAATGACATCGTGCGGGGCTACGACGACGGGACCTACCAGCCCTCGCTGGCCGTGGACCGGGGGCAGATGGCGGTCTTCATAGCCCGGGCCATCGCCGTCCCCACCGGCGAGGCCGGCCTCGCCGACTACGTGCCGAGCACCACCACCTTCCTCGATGTCACCTCTGACAACGAGTGGGCCTGGTGCTGGAAGTACGTCGAGTTCCTCGCGGAGCAGGGCATCGTCGGCGGCTACCCCGACGGGCTCTACCACCCCGAGTACACCTGCTCCCGCGACCAGATGGCGGTCTACGTGGCGCGGGGGTTCGGGCTGATCGAATAAGCCGCCGGCGGCGTCACCAGAGGTGCATCAGGGCGTCCACGGGCGCGTAGTCGTCGGTGAGGATGGGGACGTCGCCGGTGCGGACGCGCGTGTGGACGTAGTTGTCCACCCGCCACACCAGCCGCGGGTCCTTGATGCGGGTCCCCTGAGCCTCCCTCGCCCGCTGCCGGAGTTCCTCGTGAGTGATGGGGCGGGGCGAGTTCATCCCGAAGACCATGATGTTGGTCAGGCGCGCGTCGCTCTCTCTCACCTCGAAGGCGTGGATCTGGGGGAAGACGTCGGCCATCGTCTTGTAGACCGACCGGAAGAAGTTGCTCCGGGGGCCGGTCACCGCTCCGACGACGTTGTTGACGATGACGCCCTGGGGCGTGAGCCGCTCCCTGACCAGCTCGAAGAACTCACGCGTCGTCAGGAAGAAGGGCACCGTATCCGCGTAGTAAGCGTCGAGAACGATGAGGTCCCACTTCTCACGGGTGCGGCGCAGGAACTGCCGGCCGTCGGCCTCGTGGATGCGCAGGCGAGGCCCCGGGCGGACGTAGAAGTACCGCTGCGCAATGGAGATCACATCCGGGTCTATCTCCACCGAGTCCACCACCACCTCGGGGTAGTCGCGCACGAATCGCTTCGGGATCGTCCCCCCGCCCAGCCCGATCACCAGCACCCGGCGGATGTTGGGGTTGATCAGGAACGCGATGTCCGTGTAACACGCATAGGGCAGCCCGCGCCCGTGGGGGTCCTGCAGGTCCATCTGGGTGTGCCAGATGTTGTCGGCGCGGAGCCAGCGGTGGCGCCCGTCCTCGGTCACCAGCAGGCGGTGATAAGCGCTGTCGCGCTCCAGCAGGACGCGCTCCCGCGCGGAGGCGGGCCCGGCGACGCCCAGCGCCGCAAGCAGGAGAGCGGCCGCGGCGGCTGCCCGGCGGGCGCTGAGCGGACGTGAGCCCGCGGCGGCGGCCAGCAGGGCCGCGAGCATGAGGAGCGCGCCGAGCAGGTAGAGGATCGCGCGCGTGCCCATCGCGGGTATGAGGTAGAAGGCCGCGCCGATCGTGCCGGCGATGCTGCCCACGGTGGATATCGAGTAGACGGCCCCGGCAGTGCGGCCCACGCGGTCAATGCTCTCCGCGGTCAGCCGAATGACGAAGGGAGAGGTCACGCCCATGAGCATACCCGGGATGAAGAACAGGATGAGACACGACAGCAGCGGGTTGCCCCGAGGGCCGAAGTCCCGCTCGAGGATCGCGTCACACACCAGCGGACCCAGGCGCGGCAGCCCCAGCACGAAGGCGCCGGCCGCCACCAGCAGCGCACCCAGCAGACCGGCCCACGGCCAGCGGTCGGCCAGCCGCCCTCCCACGAAGTAGCCGAGGCTGAGGGCCGCGAGGAACACCCCGATCAGGCTCCCCCACACGAAGATCGAGCCGCCAAAGAAGGGCGCAAGCACCCGGCTGCCCGAGAGCTGAAGCGCCATCAGTATCGCCCCGGAGAGGAAGGCTACCAGTAGCAGCAGAGCATTCCGCATCACGACTGCCTCTCTCTTAGACCCCTGGCGGCACCTGGAGGTTCCACCCCCGGGGGCTCCTCGCCTCGCCGCTCTAGCGCGGCTTCATGAGCTGGATGAGCGCAATGCCCAGGATCACCAGCCCCACCCCCAGCACCTGCGCCGGCGAGATCCGCACCCGGAGCACCCCGACGCTCAGCAGCACCACCGCCACCTGGCTCGTGCCCACCATGATGGGTACCGCGTAGTCGGGGCTGGTGGCCTTCAGGCTCTGCCAGTACAGGAGGTGTGCCAGCAGTCCTGCCAGCAGGCCGCCGAGCGCGAGGCAGACGATCGCCCGCGGCGTTAGCCCGGACCACTCGAGGTGCCGGCCCAGGGGCAGGGCAGACAGCGCCAGCACGCCGAACACCGCCCCGGAGCGCACGAACAGCCCGGCGTAGGGCTGCGCCGTGGTGAGGCCCAGCTTCTCCACTACGGACGCCGCGGCCATCACGGCGCCGGCGGCGATCGCATAGCACAACGGCGTCATCTTCCTCCTCCGGGCTCCTGAGGGCGCCGGCGCGCCGCGGCCCGGCGACCCCGCCAGCCGCCGGACCGCGTGTGCGACAACGTCGAGACGACGCTGTCCGCCCTACTTCTTCGGCTTGCAGGTCTGCTTCTTGCCGGTCTCGCTTCCCTGCTTCTTCGCGGTCTGCTTCTTCGACGCGCAGCACGACATCGGCTCTCACCTCTATTCAGTCGAGTCTTCGCGCCAGCAGCCGCCGCCGGCGCCACTAGCATTATCCACAGACAACGCGGGCCCGTCAACACGTGTTCGTCGCTGCTATAGACAATGTGCACGCCCTCAGCCCGCCACCTCGGGCCCCGCCTCGAGGAGCCGGTCCATCTCCTCGAGGGTGTCCCTGATGTACTCGGCCGCCCGGCTGGCGGCCTGCTCCAGCAGCCGGGCGCCCTCGGCCGCGCTCGCGCGGCCGGGCGCGCCCCAGAGGCCGGCCGGGCTGAGCGCGGCCATGCCCACGTAGTCCAGAAACTCCCGCCCCTGGCGGGGCGCGAAGTCGGGGCGGCGCGCACCGAGCTTCACCAGCTCTGGCCGAAGGTGCAGCAGGAGCGAGGTCTCGTCGGCCCCCGCGTGCAGCTCGGCCAACGCCCCCTGCTCGGCGCCGGAGAGGCCCGGGGTGGTGAAGATGACCCGCACGCCGGTGCGCGCCAGGTTGAGCTCCCGCACCGTGGGCTTGATGATCCAGTTGCCGCCGTGGGCCACCACCAGCGCGACCCGGGTGATCCCGTGCTGCCCGAGCGATCCCACCAGATCCTCGATGACGGCGGCCAGGGTGGCCGGCCGGAGCCAGACAGTGCCCGCGAAGTCGCCGTGCTCATGCGAGCAACTGAAGGGGAGCGCGGGCAGCAGGTAGCAGTCGTCCAGCCGCTCGGCGATGAGGCGCCCCAGCGCCTGGGCGATGAGGTAGTCGGTGGCGAGGGGGAGGTGGTGGCTGTGCTGCTCGATGGACCCGATGGGCAGGATCGCCACCCGCGGCCTCGCCCGCGCTACTTCGTCGAACGTGTTCTCCCAAGTGACCATGGATTGCCGCCTCTCCGCCCAAGTGGTCTGCGTGTCGGCCCTTCAGGAGCATGGTTCAGAGGCGGCGGCCGGAGTCCTGCTCGCCCGGCTTCGGGAGCGATTCGACACAATCGCCCGGGAGCGGTATGATGTAGGTAGGAAGGCAGGCTAACCACGGCGGTGCGCACGAGAGAGATAGAGGAGACGGTGGACGGGCTGCCGGCGCCGGTGGTGGCCTGGCTCGCGGAGCATCTGCCCCAGGAGACGGTGCTCGCGAGCCA
>Ga0129301_1000029_pt1 | contig 66785 bp, 82 predicted proteins | sample ConPoolayeHmetaG_FD_94489 | JGI IMG/M metagenome (GOLD analysis project Ga0129301, IMG submission 94489) | Hot spring microbial mat communities from California, USA to study Microbial Dark Matter (Phase II) - Cone Pool mat layer H metaG ...
AAACGAAGTAGCCAGCTGAGAAGCTTTTCAAGCTCTTTGATAAGGATCGTTGAGAGTTACCCAAAAAACCTTTTGAACTATATTAAGGAAACCACTAAGAAGGCTAATGCAAAACCCAGCAGAGCAAAGATCACTGTATTGTGGAGTAAAAGCAACTACCATATAAGACCCGATTTAGAAAAAGCGGCCTCAGATTTTATGTCGTTAATTCAAGATATATTTGTAGATGTTAAGATTCTTTCTTTCAAGGAGTTAGTCGAGCAAAAGGCACTTTCAACAACACTTAGCCGCGACCCTAACTTTCTAGTCGTGTGTTCAGAATCTGATTTTAATAATGTGAAGGATAAGGTGAAAGAAAGGGGACAGACAATTATAGTTATTAAAGCCACTTTACCCCCTTCAAGGATGATTCAGAATGGCTGATATAAAGATAGGAGTTATAGGTGCTGGAGGGTGGGGAAAAAATCACCTAAGGGTTTTAAGTGAGCTAAAAGTGTTAAATGCCCTATGTGATGTTAACGAAGATAAAGCTAGGGAGTATTCTAATAAATATGGTGTCGAAGGTTTTACTGATGTGGAAAAGTTTTTGAAATTAGACCTTGACGGTGTCATAATAAGCACTCCCACAAGAACGCATTTTGAATTAGCTTCTAAGGTTATCGAAAGTAAAAAAAACCTTCTCGTAGAAAAACCGTTTACATACCAAGTTGAAGAGGGAGAAACTTTAGTCAAAAAGGTAAAAGAGAACGGGGTACTTTTGACCGTTGGATTCATCGAAAGATTTAATCCAGCAATGAGAGAGGCAAAAAACCTTGTAATGAAAGGGGTTATTGGTGAACCCCTTTACTTAGTTTTCATTAGAGAAAATAGATGGCCAGTACATGTATTTGATGTCGGAGTTATTTTAGATACTACAATACATGACATTGATTTGTCAAGGTGGTTTTTTGGAAGAGAACCTACAATGGTCTTTGCAAGGGCGGGCAAGTTTGGAACCGAAAGGGAAAGGGTTTCAGCTTTAACTCTAGGATTCCCAGAAGAAAGATCCTCGTTGATAATATCTAATTGGATTACACCTAAGAAGGTTAGACAACTCGAGATTGTGGGAGAGAATGGAGAAATCACATTAGACTTCATAACACAAGAGATCAAGATCGATCTTGAAGATAAAACGATGATCCCGAGAACTAAATACGAGGAACCACTCACTTTAGAATTAAAACACTTTATTGAATGCATAAAAGAGCACAAACAACCAATTGTAACAGGAGAAGACGGTGTAAAAGCAACAAAAATAGCTCAAACAGCCCTGGCTTCAAACAAACTTGGATCTGCTATCTTTATTGATCTCTGAACGAAAATAGTAAAATAGGAGAGAAATAAGACCATAAATTTGGGGTTAAAATATGAGCCACATTACCAACTACATAGGAAGGGACGTTAGTATTGGGAAGAACGTTAAAATTTGGCACTTCACCTACGTCGGAGACAACACGACGATTGGAGATAACGTTATGATAGGTTCGCTTTGCCACATAGACTACAATGTCAAAATAGGAAATAATGTCAGAATAGAGGGGGCCACATATATCCCTCCATTAACAGTTATAGGCGATAATGTGTTTATAGGACCTGCTACGGTTTTTACTAACGACCCTTACCCACCAAGTAAAAAGATGGTTGGTGTTGTGGTAGAAAATGATGTGGTAATATGTGCTAGATCGGTTATCAAAGCAGGTGTCAAACTTGGAAGAGGCTGTGTTGTCGCAATGGGTTCTGTCGTAACTAAGGACGTCCCACCAAATATGGTCGTTATGGGCGCACCAGCTGAACCTGTTTACGATAGAGCAACATATGATAAAAAGAAAAGTGTGTGGGAAACACCAACCCCTATTTGAGGACGTTCTTCTTAGCAATATAGTTTCTGAATACAATCAAAGATCCAAGCCAACCAGCAAAAAATCCAAACGATAAAATGACCTTTAGGACGCTGGTCATAACCCTTCCTAACGAGTCATTTGAAAGGGGTGGAAATGGAACAATTAGGATTAGTATCAAATAAGTTAAAAACAATAAACTTATCCATGAGAAGGTGACCAATAAAATCAGACATGTGAAGTTCTTCAATTTCATCCTCTCATCAAAAAGGAAGTCAAAATTGCTAGAGCAACGCTGTAGACGAACAGCAAAATTATTTTAAATGAGGCTTCTTTTTCTGACATAGGACCGTCAGCAACGATTAACCGAGCAAGGGTCATTGGAGCTTCCTTATGCTTTGATGCTACCAATAAACCGTCTTCGTTCAACTGTACAGGTCTCTCTTTTATGGACCTATGTTCAATGAACTTCTTTACGCTTGCAAGTATATAAAAACCATTCAAGATAGCAGGGACAAAAGCAATAAGCGATGGGATTTCTGTTCCAGAAACTATTGCTGTAGCGCCAAACAAAGAGCCTAAAAGAAGACTACCTGAGTCCCCCGCGAAAATTTTTGAAGGATACTTATTAAACAGGTAAAAAGCAAACGAGGAAGACATCAACAAAAGAGGGAAGATAACATCTCCTTGCTTCCCATATAAAAGTATAGGGATCAGCTGGGAGAAGGAGAGAACTAGAGCGACACCACTCACAGTTCCATTATATACGTCGATCATGTTCATTGCATTTGCTATAATAGGAATAGCCAAAAGAACAATTAAAGGATAAACTATGGTTAACCTGGTTAGGCCTAATATAGGGAATAACAAACGTGGATTATAAACTCCAAAAAATAGTATTGGCAACGCACCTAATATTGTCAACCCAGTCTTCATATTTCCACTTAAAACCTTAAAGTCGTCAACAACTCCTATTAGAAAAACAATAAAAACAGATAGCAGAATGGCAAAGTATTTCACGTCTGATGTATAGAAGAAAAGAAAGGCCAGAGGTAAAGCAATACCAACAAAGATAGCGGGACCAGCTGGCTTTGGGACGAGCCTTTTATCCAGTTTATGATAATCAACTACAAGAAAGTTCTTTTTCTTAAGAAACCATATTGATAGAATAATTAAAAATAAAGTCGTTATAAAGCATATGCCAGAAAGAATTACAAAGAGGTATAATAGCTCCAACTTTTTTCCAACCTCTAGATTTAAATTTTACACTTATTAAAGATACGCTTAGAAAGATAATGAATCACATCGAATGGACAGGAAAGGAGCTCAGGATATTAGATCAAAGAAAACTCCCAGGGCAAATAAAATTCATCGATCTGAGAACTATAGAAGACTGCTATCAAGCTATTACATCAATGCAAATTCGTGGGGCGCCCTTAATAGGGGTAGTAGGAGCGTTCGGCCTTGCTCTTCTTGCTTACAACATCAAAGCAAAGTCAAAAGAAGAGTTCTTAGAAAGAGTAGTAAAAGGGGTTGAATATATTTCGAACGCTAGACCAACAGCATATAACTTAAAATATTGTGTCCAACTTGTCTTCAAAGCGGTACAATCTCAAAGAAATGTTGACTCGATGAAATCTGAAGCGATCAGAAAGGCTATAGAAATCATGAGCACAGAAGAAGAATTTAGTAGAAGAATCGGGGAAAATGGGGAATCTCTTTTAGAGGATGGCGACACGGTTCTCACGCATTGTAATGCAGGGGAATTGGCTACGATCAAATATGGCACAGCTCTTGCTCCAATAAGAATAGCTGTTGATAGGGGTAAATGTATTTATGTAATTGCAACAGAAACAAGGCCCGCACAGCAAGGGGCAAGACTAACTGCATGGGAATTAGAACGATATGGTATCCCTGTTACTGTGGTGACTGACACGGCAGTTGGACATTTAATGAAAAAAAGAATGGTTGACAAAGTAATTGTTGGAGCTGATAGAATAACAGCAGATGGCTACGTCTTTAACAAAATAGGAACTTATCAGGTTGCAGTCTTGGCCAAGGAACATAGGATAAAATTCTATGTTGCCGCACCTACCTCAACGTTTGATTTCGATTTAACACATGACGCCGTCGTAATAGAGGAAAGGGAAGCAAAGGAAATCACAACAATCGGCAGGAAAAGAATAGTTCCTAGAGGAGTACGCGTATATAACCCTGTCTTCGATATAACACCACCAACATTGATCAATTCAATAATATCTGAGAAGGGAATAGTAAATCCACCATTCGATAAAAACATAAGTAGGGTAATTGGTAACAGAACCTAAATAGGAAACATAATAGTTCGGGCCCGTGGCCCAGTACGGATAAGGCATTGGCCTTCGGAGCCAAGGATCGTGGGTTCAAATCCCACCGGGCCCGCTACTATAACGGTCTTTACCAGTATAAGCAAGGAGAATTGAGCAAACTGAAGAAATTGGTGTATAAGAGACAGATAGAGGCATTGAAAGCCAAGGAGAAAGAAGCGAAACCAGAACCAACCAGGGATGAACTTCAATTATTAAATGTGGAGAACGTAGGAAGACTACTAAAGGGGATACCCTAACCTTTTTTGGGAAGCTCAGGAAAAATTATCAAGTGGACTTAGATATGGTTAGTTTTATGTTTTCACCACTATAACTTTCTCGCATTGTACAGTTCGCCTCCTATGGTATTGTTATATTCACGTAGATTGGTACATCCCATGGATCTACTCGAAACCTGAATGTGTGAACATCCTTCGACTTTAGTGGAACTCCAAAGTTAAAGCTAATCTTCACCGACTCTCTTACCCCTACTATTATTGGTGGTCTTGGAGTAGAAGTACAATTATTAACACCGTTCAATCGGCTGTCATCAACAAATATTTCTGTTATGTTAGCATCTGCACCACTATCATTGCGGATAACAATCTCTATCACATTTTGACTCTTAATCTTGGGCGGTAATGCTGAAATTAGCTGCCAGTTATGCGTTATGCCTGTCGGCTCGTTATATAGACCATAGAAGTGTGCGCCTAAAATGGTTACAATCAATACTATTATGAGAACTATAAATCCTTTGGTTTTATAACCAGGCATGTACTTGTAAATTGCAAATAAAGATATATAAACATTGGAAAGAGTACAATAAATAAAGAAGTCGATAAAAAAGTGAAACTATTGATGCTGGAGATGCCCATTGAGCTCTTTCCCAGAAAGATCTGTGGGATGCCACTATAACCTTGCATTCTGCCTAACCTGTTGGTTCGACTGGACTAAAAATATCTCTGGACAAGCTTTCTACCTTCTCCACCCTCTCTACTTCTGCGTCTTTATGCACTTTAAAGCTCTTAACGTACTTCAGAACGTTGATTTCAGCATTCCGCCCTACTTCAACTTCTTCCGCTTCAACATAGTTAGCTTCAACACCTTTTTCTATGACGACCTTAGATCCTATAACAGATGCCACTTCAGCATCTCTTTCAATGTACACTTCCTTTCCTATTATAAGTGAACTTATTTCTGTTTTTTTCCCAACCCTCACAGATCTAAATTCAATTTCTTCCGCTACTACATCCCCATCAAAATCAGCCGTTTCCCCTTTGACTTTATTTATTTTCATAGAACCAGACATCCTTAGGTTTTTTATTTCAGCATCACCCTCCACTTTCACGGCACCTGAAAAGTTCCCTTCGATCGCCTTGAGATCTCCTTTAATCTTCAGTGAGCCGGCAGATTCTACGATCCGTGATTCCAGGTTGCCTTCGATCTCTGCAGAACCGCTCGTCTTGAATTCTTCGCCTTGTGCCCCACCTTCGATTCTTAATGACCCTCCCACTTCAATCTTGGAGAATCTTATTGGCCCTTTGAGTCTTATTGACCCTCCTACTTTCAATTCCTCAATATCTTGCATTTATATCACGAAGATTGGATAGAATTAGATTGTTATATAATTAACTCACAATTTGTTAGTAATTTTTCCAATCCGTTTTAATACTTCTTCATAAAGGAAAACATATTCATAGCCTCTTTCCGTAATAAAGTATTGTTTCCTTTTTTCCATATGCGAACTAACCAACCCCATTGTTTCTAGATGGCTTAGGGTCTTGATCCCCCTGTCAACAGGCACTCTAGCCTTTAGACAAAGAGAAGTTATTGGAGAAGAGCCTTTTTCCCGCAATGCTCGTAATATATCGAAGATTATGTCATGTGAGCACCTATATACCCTCTTTGGGTACTTTTGATTCATATTTATAAGGTATGGTCAACGTTTAATTAAAGATTCCAAAGGCATGGCTAGATTTATGTTAAAGAAGAGATCTCAATATGTTAATTTAATTCTTCAATACAATAGTTAGATTGTTCTAAGGGACCTTCCAATATACACACTTCTAATTCCAATCCCAAGAATCATTGGGAATATCGACTTTTATAAAAGGGGTTATTGTGCAAAGATGATTCCATGTACTCTTTATTATAGAATAATTGGAATGGGGTCGGTGGGATTTGAACCCACGTCCGCGTGGGCCCAAGCCACGCAGCGTAGACCAGACTGGCCCACGACCCCTTTAGTCAGACCTATGAATTACTGCGTATATATTTTTGATTTGCTCTTAAACATTTTTTAGTTGTCATACTATATCTTTAGAGTGGCAGGGGTAAATGTCTGACGACTTCTTTAACTTAGAGAGTGTTTATTCAGCACTTGGTTCTAATGAGCGCTTGACGATTTTAAGAGAGTTAAATAAGAGTGGGTCACTTTCTTACACTGAACTTAAGAATAATTGTGGATTTGTTAAAAAGAGGGAGTCTGGGAGGTTTGCTTATCATTTAAGACTCCTATCTTCTGTTAATTTAATTTCGCTCAATAAAAACACAAGGAAGTACTCCTTAACACCCTTTGGAAGGAACGTTTTAACTGTTACCAACGAATTAAAGGACGCAGCACTTCAGTCCTCTGGAAAGATATATGTCAGAACCTCCAGGCACAAAATTGAGGAGTTTGATAGCAATAAGATATACCAATCTCTAATAAGGGAAGCAAATGTCCCTCGAGACTTGGCGTCAAAGATCACAGCCGAAGCGGAGTCTAGAATAAGTAAGCTGGAGAACGTGCATTTAACGGCACCACTTCTTCGTGAATTAGTGAACTCGATTTTAGTCGAAAAGGGACTAGACGAATATAGGAACAAGCTTACCAGGTTAGGGTTGCCAGTAAAGGACGTTACAGATAAAATATACCAAATAGGACTCTCCGAAGGCGATGTGTTGTCCTTAAGACTTTCAGCTGCAGATGCTGTGTTCACAGATTATCTCCTACTCACGCAGATTGGCTCAGAATCTCTAGACATGCACCTTTCAGGAGACATCAGTATAGTCAATACAGGGTGTTGGGGGATTATGCCAGATAGCGTGTTCTTCGACGCACTCTCAGTTTCCTCCTCCAACATGAAGTTTGGGATAAAAAGCCCTTCAATACCGAGGATAAGCCCTGAGAAGAGTCTTAACACCGCTCTCGCTAACCTAAGCTTAATAATTAGAGGGATATTGGATGAAGTTTCTGACGAAGTTACAATAGAGAATTTCGTCGAACTTGTTACTTTAATAGGCAAGGGGGAAGACCGCAGGGGGACGGCTGACAAACTATTCTATAACTTGTTCCTTGATTGTGTGTCTAAAATCGACCCCATCTCAAAGAAAATCTTGAGCTTCCAAATAAACTTGAAGAGTGATACTGAATTGGAAACCTTAGAGGAAATACTCAGAGCGTATCTCCTATACCTTAAAACGAGTTTAAAGTCTAAAATAAAACTCGTAGTCAATGTGTTTGATAAGTCGAAGTTTAAAGAACGGATAGACCTATTTTTAGAGGCTATAACTAATGGCGGAAGTTTGATGATAGTTACACAACCAGAAAGACCAATTTCTTACCTGGGAATAAAAAAGGGGTATAGCAAAGACAACATTTCACCAGTTGGAACAATAAATCTGCATTCCTTAGCAATAAATCTCCCACGCTTGTCTTATAGTGGTACAGAGGAATCATACCTTAAGAGTTTACTAAAGATTAGATTACAAAAAGCATCTGGAACTATGGAGACGAGAAAAGACATTTTAATAAGCTTAATAGAGAAGAAGTTACTTTACTTTTATGAGTACAATAGTGATTTATTCCCAAAGAATAGTATAGAAATCGTTTTAAATATGGTAGGGCTCGACGATCTCACAAGGTATGTGATACCTCAAGATTTAGGAGAGCAGAATAAGATGTGGCTCAAGATGATGGAATTTTCCCAAAGGATATTGAATGAAGAAGGAGAAAGGATGAACTTGAAGATCGCACCTTCAATCTATACCGATAATTCTGCAGAGAGGTTCTACGAACTCGATAAAGAACTTTTTCCTAAAAGTCCTCAAGGAAGAAGCCTAACTGCATTAGGAAGATACACTCAAATTCCAGTTTTAGGAATCAAGTCGATTGAGGACGAAAATGTTATCAGAATGATGCAGGATAGGATAGATATAACAAATGGGGGATACCACGCAGTTTTAGATTTGTCTACGATAAATGATACAAATCAAATTCGAGATGTCATTGAGCAGGTTATCCCAAAACTAAGTGCTTTTAAGATTAGAAGAAACCTTATTTCTTGTGGGACATGTAACTCTAAAAGCTTACCGGCACCTCGATGCCCTAAATGTGGATCAGCTGAAATATTAACTCTTCAAACGGACAACTAGGCAGATTTCATTCACTTGGTAGAACTTCTATCTTTCCAAAGCGGCCAACGTTTAAACGTATTTCGCCCCTAAAACTATTAACGTAACCATTTTCTATTCTGACTACGTCGTTAACTTCAACTTTATCAATCTGTTCATCCCAGAGTGTCAATTTCACCTTTCCAGTTTCGTCTTCAAGTGTCAAATCAGCTACACGGGCCTTCTGCCCAGTCCTTAATGTAACTTCTCTAGGCTCGGATTTTTCAACTATTTTACCACTAACTTCAACCTTTCTCATGTTATCTCTTAGTTGTGAGATGTTCAAATCATCCACATCTAATCTTATTTGCAACCATTTAAAAGCTTTATTTCCAAGACGAATAAAAGATTAATATTGTACAAAATAACTTAAACTAAGAACGTAGAACAGGGAGCGGTTATGGCGCAGGAAGAGAAACTGGTCACTGAGTTAAGAGGAAAAAATGTTATCGTAAAGAGCTTTGGGCCAGCTCAAGAGTTACATAAAAATGGATTCGGTGAGAAGGAAGGGCAAAAAATAGTCTTCACCTCCTGTGAGGGGCTATACCTTTGTGAAGCCGGCAAGATTGAAGTTCACTGGAAAGGAAACGTACTTAGTTTTAACGAATTAATGAATAAGATATACGAGAGGGACAAAAATATATTGACTAAGTTCTTGGTTTATAGAGACCTGAGGACAAGAGGGTTTGTAGTCAAAGAAGGCTTCGGCTTCGGTATCGACTTCAGAGTTTATGATAGAGGTGATTATGGTAAAAAGGCATCAAAATACGTCATCTCAACATTGAATGAGGGAAATGACTATGCTTTTGATAAAGTCTTTCAAGATATAAAAGAAATAAAAAAGATGGGAAAAGAATCCATTATTGCAGTGGTAGATAGAAGGGGGGAAATAATATACTATCAACTATCGGAGGAAACTTTTAATGCAAAAAAATAAAGTGAGGGCTTATATATCAATAGTCCGACCTGCAAATAGCTTAATGGTTGGGACTGCGGTGATAATTGGAGTAATACTTACTTCCTTGCAAATGGTTTTATCATTAAAAACGCTTTATGGCTTCTTGACCGGATTCTTTATTTCAGCATTTTCTATGGTAGTAAATGACATCTACGATGTTGAAGTAGACAGAAAAAATAAGCTTACCAGACCTTTAGTGGTCGGTGAAATTGAAATTAAAGAAGCATGGATATACGCGGTCATGTTACTTGTGATCGGATTAGCTTTATCATTAGCGACTAGCATCGAAGCATTTACAATTGCAGCGCTCTTTGGATTTATTTCATGGGCTTACAACTTTGCTTTAAAAAGACACGGAATAGTCGGAAACATGACAGTTGCCCTTTCCACATCCATACCCTACATCTATGGCAGCATAATATCTACGAATAAACCTACTTTAACTAATGCATTCCAGGAGGCTCCACTAATACCTTGGTTTGCGGGTATATCTTTCTTAGCGGTTACAGGAAGGGAAGTCATAAAGACAATTTCAGACGTGGAAGGGGACAAGATAAGGGAAGTTAAATCCATTACACTTCAGATAGGGAAAGAAAATGCAGCAAAGGTTGGGGTAGTCTTCTTTGCTTTAGCAATCCTATTTACATTAGGGCCTTACATCCAAGGTCAGGCAGGTACAATCTACATGATAATGGTTCTCGCACCAGATATATTATTTTTTTATATTTCTTACTTAATTTTAATGGACCAATCAGTTAAAAGTGTTCTTAAAGTAAAAAAACTGGCTTTACTTGGCATGCTATTGGGATTCGTTGCCTTTGTATTCGAAAGGGTGTTGATGACATAATATGGCTAGTGAAATGTGGTCTGAAAAGTATAGGAAAATAGGCTTTAATCAAATCATAGGAAATGAAAGCGCAAGAAAGGCCTTTTATAATTGGATCAAAAATTGGAAAGAGGGAGACAAAGCAGTACTTTTAGTTGGTCAAGCTGGGACAGGAAAAAATACAACGATTTATGCTGTAGCACAAGAGTTGGGGTACCGTGTCATAGAACTAAATGCTAGCGACACTAGAACAAAAGAAAAACTTACGAAAAAACTAGGTTCATCATTGTACACCATAAGCCTTTTGGGCGAAAAAAGATTAGTACTTTTTGATGAAGTGGATGGAATATATGGGAGAGATGATTATGGTGGGACTGAGTATATAAACGAGCTTTTAGAAAAACCTCCAGTTCCAATAGTGTTAACAGCGAATGATGAAAATAATGAAAATGTTATAAAACTTGAGAGGAAGACCATCAAGATTAGCTTTCAAAAGGTCCCATTAAGAATGATCATAATGTATTTGAAGCACATTGTTGAGTTAGAGAACAAAAAGGTAGATTTCAAACTTCTAGGTGAGGTTGCAAGGAAAAGTAGGGGCGATGTGAGAGCGGCAATAAACCTTCTCCAAAGTATGATAGACGCCCCAAATACAATTAAAAGCATAGACGTCCTAAAGGACGCCGTTGTTTCTAAGCAAGACGCGCTGATGGCGTTAGTCAACGAAGAAAGTCCTGAAATGGCGTATGAAAAATTTTCAAAGGCCGACTTTAATTCAAGAGATAAATTATATCTCTTATTCTATTCCATTTTGGCTTCTGATTTAGATAAAAGTAAAAGAATAACAGCCTTAAGAGCGATAGCCGATATAGACGTCTTTGAGACAAGGATAGAAAGTACTCAAGAATGGCGGATGTTGAGATGGTTTGATAGAATAGTTGTCAATAAATTCTATAACCGAAGCTTTAAGCAAAGGATCAGGTATTATGAGGAGGAACCTTTATGGGAACTAAAGATCAAGTATTGGACTGAACTACGGCTATTCAAGTCGATAAAAGAGAAGGTAAACCAACGATATCATATTTCAAATAGTGAATTTGTTCTTTATTATTTGCCTTGTTTAATAAGCCTAGCAAAGAAGGATAGAGAGAAAACACTCCACTATCTACAATATCTAGGATTTAATGACAACTTTATTTCTTTAATCGATAAGAGGGCAAAAACATGATAGAAATTGTTGAGGGAGAGTGGTTTAGACTTCCACACTTAGGAACGGACAACTTTAAGACGCTAATGTCTTTAGGTCTAAAATACGATAAAGCAAAGGGAATGCTCATTGATAGCGAAACCAACAAGAATTTACTTATTACTTTTTTAACTCAAGTTCTTAAAGATGATGTGCAAATATACAAAAAGTGCGCTATATGCAAAGCTAGAATCGACTGTAGAACTTGTGAATACAGTTCTGACTGTGATTTCCTTAAAGCGTCAGAGAACTGTTTATGCTCTAAGTGCTTAGAAAGAGAGGAAAGTTACGCATATTATATTATGAATTCTGAAACTTAATTTAAGCAGTCCAAAAAGGTTTCCTTAAAAGTACTGATCTAAGAAAAGCGTCACGTAACCCATCGTAATCCTTCTCATCTAAGTACCTACCTACATCAACTTCATTACCTGAGACCATCAAACAAGGCTTAAGAAGACCATCATACGTCACTCTAAGTCGATTACAATGATAACAGAATTCAGTATTTTCTATAGGATGCACCACTTCAACTTTCGTGGAATCCAATTGGAAGATCTTTCTCTTATGCATGTCGTCCCTAAATTGAACTGACTTAGAAATTTTAGAAAGCTTCTCTTCTACTTCATCGATCGGCCTATGATATTCTGAGTAGAGATTTCTAGAGATCCTTACCGGCTCAAGCTCAATTATTTGCAAGATAGCACCCGACTTAGCTGCGTACTCTATCATAGAGTCAACTTCGTCATCATTTATCCCTTTTAAAAGGACCATGTTCAGCTTAACGGGGTTAAGCCCCGTTTTAACTGCTTCCTTTACCCCTTCAAGAACTTTCTTAATTTCACCCCCAGTTATTCTCTTGTACTTTTCACTATTAAGAGATGGAAGACTTACGTTAACCCTTTTTAATCCCGCATCTCTAAGTTGTTTACTATACTCTTTTAAAAATTGCCCATTTGTAACCATAGAAACCTCGGTAAAGGATTTTATAGAGGAGATGGATCTAACAATTTCTATTATATCTTTTCGATAAAGTGGTTCACCACCTGTAAGTTTAACGGTTTTAACACCATAAGATGCCGCTAACTGTGAAATCATCATTATCCCATCAATATCGATCTCTCTATTTCCCTTATTCAACGAACCTTCTGAGTGGCAGTAGAAGCATTTCAAATTACATTTTGATGTCACAGATATTCTTAAGTTATATATTGGGCGGTTGTAAAGGTCCAGAAGCATCTTTATTCACAAGCATGCTTAACTATGTGCGGTAGTTCGTTGATGATGACCTCTAAAGCAGTTTCAACAGCGTCTGGCGAACCTGGCATACAAAACACTACACACTTAGAGATAATTCCAGCAGAAGCCCTTGACATTAACGCAACACTTTCAGCCTTTGAAAAAGTTTTGTACCTAAACATCTCCCCAAAGCCAGGAAGCTCCTTATCAAATAATGGAAAAAGAGCTTCTATTGTGACATCTGAAGATGTTAGACCGGTTCCACCGGTCAAAATGACGACGTTACAGCCTTCCTCATAGATCGATCGAAGTGTTTCCTTTCGGATCATTTGTATGTTGTCTGATACGATCTTTTTTGATATTATCTTGTAATCCTTTTCCATAAGTGCTTTAACAATCTGCGACCCAGAAGCATCCTCGATTCGATGTCCTTTTAGAGCTTCTGAATATCTTGAAGTACTTACTGTTATAACCGAACATCTTATGTCATAAGGGGCTGACGCCCTATGTAATTCATAACTTTTCATTACCTTTCACCTTGCTTAATACTCGAACGTCTGTTATCAAGGTAGTTGGATATTGACCGGCTTCATCTTTTTCATATCTTTTAATGACATCCCAAATATTCAAAAGGGCATTAAAAACCCCTGTTAGAGCTTCCATTTCAACGCCTGTTTTAGAATAGGCTTTAACATAAACCCTTACTGTGATTATAGTTTCTGATAAATCAAACTTTACCTTAACGTCTTCAATAGGAACTGGATGACAGAATGGGATCAATTCAGATGTCTTCTTGACCGCATTAGTAGCTGAGATTATCGCAATCTGGAGGGGGTCACCCTTTTCTGCTTTACCTTCCCTTATTATCTTAATAGTTTCCTTTTTAAGGAGGATCTTCCCCTCAGCAATAGCTTCTCTTTTTATAACTGGCTTTGTAGAAATATCAACCATCCCCAAGTTTATTACCCATTCCAAATAAACTATCATTCTAGTATAAAAAGAACTCGCTAACGGAAACAGAAAAGCGTTTTATTGATCTTTTAAAGACTTAAAATAATGAGCCTCATAAATTAGTATTACTATTTATAAAAAAAGTAATACTTATATATTTTATCGACAACCACATTAAACGGTGTATACTTGCACATCCCTGATGGATTTCTAGACGTTTTCACAGTTGCTATTACATACACAATATCATTAGGATACGGTGCCTATGCCTTAAGAAAAGCAAAAACTTTCTTGGCAACAGAAGGCATGATACTGATATCTGTCTTAAGTGCAGGTATTTTCGCAGCCCAAATGCTGAACTGGCCTCTACCAGGTGGCACTAGTCTACATTTCGTTGGAGGGGCCTTAGCAGGAATTATGCTTGGGCCGTGGTTAGGCTTTCTATCGATATTCTTGGTTGTGCTCATACAATGTTTGGTGTTCCATGATGGTGGGATAACGGCCCTCGGAGCAAATACCTTGAACATGGCAATTATTAGTGTTTTAGTTGGCTTTTTAATATACAAAGCGTCAGTCAAAGTTTTTGGAAGGAGAAGATTCGCATACTTTACAGGAGCATTTTTTGGTGGGTGGTTGAGCATAGTATTAGCAGGGGCGGTCTGTGGATTAGAAATTGGTTTTTCTCCCTCATTTCCTTACGGCATAGCAGTTACAATACCACTAATGACTGGATGGCACGCACTTTTGGGGCTAATTGAAGGAGCGATTACAGCTTTCACTGTCCTTTACATAATAGACAAAGCACCACACTACATACTATCCAATAAAGAGGTGATTATGCGGTGACTTTTGGGAACAGATCTTTAAGAATTCGAAAACCCATCATATTGGCCTTACTTCTGATAATAGTTAGTCCAGTCTTTGGCGTTATTCTAGCCGACATGGTAGGTTACCATGAGCCTCTAGACTTAGCTGCAGAAGAGCTAGGTCTCTCTGATTTAACAGACGACATCAACTGGACGCCTTTTATTGATTACACAATACCGAGTCTACCTGCAAATGTTGGTTATATTCTCTCAGGACTTCTTGGTATAGGGATAATACTAGCTATAGGGTTTCTTCCCTGTTGGTTTAAGCAATAAATTGAGCCCCAAAGGTTTAACACAAAAGTTTCTAGAGGGACTTGCCAGCACCTTTGACTTGTTGAACAGTGGATCGGACGGTTTTAATTTAAACCCAACTACAACTGTCTTCTCTGCCTTTATTCTCACAATGGTAGCTACTTTCAGTGATGATTATATGCTACAAACACTGCTATTCTCTATAAGTTTTGGGTTTATCCTACTTACTCGTGCACATATATACACATGGGCAAAGACCACCTTCTTAGTTACACTTTGGGCAATAATAGTTTCAATTCCGATTCCTATTATTATAAACGGGGAAGTCGTAGTAAAACTGTCGATAGGGTTTACAGAGTTAATGGTCAGCCGAGAAGGGGTAAACATGGCAACTGAATTTATACTTAGAGTTTTAGTATCTACATCTGTACTTACTTCTTTCACAACTGTTATTGGTTGGAGGGGGATAATCCTTGGACTAGAGGGGTTAAAAATTCCGAAGGAGATAACTTCGCTTTTTAAAGTTTCGATAATAAATATGCCCTTGGTTTTTAGAGACGCTTCAAGAATGTTATCTGCTAGGGAAGCACGTTTGATGGGAAAGTCAAAGCTTAAAGAATCGTGGGCTGCACTTTCAACCGTTATTGGTGACCTCTTGATTAGAGGATGTGAACGTGCTTTACGTCTTGAGAAAGCTGTCAAAGCCAGAAGTTTTGTGAGTAATCGACAAGAGCATAACTTGAACGCGGTTGGCAAAAAAGATTGGATGTTGTTATCACTTACAATCTTTATTTTTGTTTTCTGGCTTCTTTGGATGCGATAATGTATGGTTCTGGAACTGGTTGATATCTGTTTTAAGTATCCATACGGCAATGAGATATTAAGAAACGCAAACCTTTCCGTAAAAAAAGGCGAAGTTGTCTCATTAATGGGACCTAATGGTAGTGGAAAGACCACACTCTTGATGATAGCTGCAGGGCTACTTGAACCAGAAAGAGGTTCAGTTCTTCTAGAAGGAAAGCCTCTAAAAGAACAACTTCCTGAAGCTCGTAAGAGAGTAGGTTTAGTCTTTCAAGACCCAAATGATCAACTTTTCAACACCACCGTATATGATGAATTAGCGTTCGCGCTCAAGCAGCTTCTTCCTTCTAACAAAGAAGTCGATATAAAGGTCAAAGAAGTCGCAAACAAGTTTAAACTTACAAATTGGTTGAGCAAACTCCCATATGACCTTAGCATGGGCGAAAAACGTATGGTGGCGCTCGCATCTGTCATAGCTTACGATCCTGACATCTTGCTACTTGACGAGCCTACAGCGAATATGAGCTCGAAGGTGATTAGAGACCTCGAACAAGTTGTTGTCGACGCCAAGAAGGGCGGCAAAGCCATAGTTATAGCGTCACATGATGTTGAATTCGTTGCAAGAACGTCTGATCGCATATACATAATTTACGGAGGACAAACGTATGGAGGCGCAGACATAATATCAGTTCTCTCTGACAAATCGTTAGTCGACATGGCCGATGTAAACAGCATAATGGCAGAGTTAGCCCTTCAATGGTTGAGCTCAAACCGTAAACTCTTAAAAGATTAAATGAGGTTTATTGACCGAGTTGATGTAGAAGGTGGGGAGACTTAAGTCAGAGGTCTAAACCATGGAGAGCATTAAAGTCTTTATTGTAACCCTCTAAGGGCGCATACTTGTTTGAAGATGCGGCGTCCGGGATTTGAACCCGGGCTATCCAGCTTGGGGGGCTGGCATCTTTGGCCACTAGATCAACGCCGCATACTTTCCACTATTCTGGGAGTTTAAATAACATTTTTTCTTTTTCAAAGGTCAACTCATATGTGTCATTCACGTTCATTGGCACTTGGAGTTGATCAAACTCCTTTTCCGTTAAGAAGAGTACAACTTTAGGGTACGTCAATTCCTTCGCCATGGGAGGAAAAAGGCCCATTGATTGTATTTGTGTTATTATGGAGTGTGTTACTTTTGCTGCTTCGTCTCCGTATTGTTGGCTCATTAACGGCTGCCTTTTAACTTCAACTAATTCTATTTGCTTTCCTGGTTCACCCGTATCCGGTGCAGTAAAGCTTGTAATCCTATACACCTTTACCAATACCATATTCTTCCACCACAAGCATTATTCTGACTAAAGAATAAAGATTAAGTTTTTATGTTTACATTATATAAATCTGTTTCCTTTTAGGTCTCGCCAAGAGTTTAGTTTAGCCAACTGAAATATTTACTATGCTAAAAGGCAAGCAAGGTAAAATTAATCTTCTACTATTAAATAGCCCCAATGGGTTGAAAATACTAGTTAGACCTTTGAGCGCAGAAAGCTTAGGAGTAAGATCGACATCAACTTATGTGGAGACATCAGATCTTAGAGCCCTAATAGATGCTGGAGCCGCTCTTGCGCCTAGAGATGGTTTATTACCACATCCTTTAGAATACAAGGCATTAAAGGAGGAAAGGAAAAAGATTAAGCACTATGCAGAAAAGAGCGAAATAATTGTTGTGTCACACTATCACTTTGACCATTTTTCTCCTTTTTTTAATACTTTAGATGCCAAGTGGACTTGGTGTGACAAGGGATTTGCTAGCGAAATCTATTCTAACAAGACAGTATACTTAAAAAATATTGAGTCTTCAATAAACTTTAGTCAAAGAAAAAGAGGGCTTATGTTCAAAAGGTTGTTGAGTAAAGTTGCAAGTAAGATTATAGAGGCGGATAACAAAACCTTTTATCATGGGGGGACCACAATCCAATTCAGTGAACCGTTATATCACGGAGAAGAAGGAAGTAAACTTGGATATGTCTTGGCAACAATATTAAGAAGTAGAGGACTTACCTTTATACATGCATCAGACGTTCAGGGTCCTATATCGGAGAAAACACTTAATTATATACAAAAGGAAAGACCGGACATTCTTATAATCAGTGGGCCGCCAACTTACCTTAAGAACGTAGATGAAAAGAATATAATTAAAGCTGAGGAGAACCTTAATAAATTAGTAGAAGACACTAAACTAATCATTCTTGATCACCATCTCTTAAGAGATATCAGATCGTTAGATTTTGTAAAGAAGTTGAATATTAAAGCAAAGACTTTTGGAAATAAAGTACAGACCTTTGCAGAGTACCAAGGAAGAAAGAATCTGTTACTTGAATCCAAACGTAAGAAGCTTTATAAGGAAAACGAACCAGACAAAGAATTTCTAAAATGGATTAATCTTCCACCTCAGATTCAAGCGAAGACACTTCCCCCTGTTTAGCAGCTATATCCTTTATCTGTTCGATGGTTAGGATCCCTGCTTCAGCCAAGTTAACAATAGAATTAGTTGAAGCAATGCCAGTAAGCTTTCCAATCTTCCCCCTTATTTGTCTCCACTTTAATTTAGTATTGCCACTTTTGGATACATATATTATGCCTAGAATATCCTTTACATTAACAAAGGTGATATCCTTAATTTTAGTCAAAGTCACTTTGTCAACAGCTTCAATATAGATGGAGCCAGGGCCACTTTCCTTTTCAGGAAAAACTTCAGGATCTTTATAGTAACTTAATGGCATAAAGGAGCGACAAGTACTGTTTATAAGGAAATGTCTAACCTTCTCTACTGGTATAGTTAAATTTATTTTTACCATATCCTTCCCTATCTGTTTACATCCAAAACAAACTGCTATAAATGACTTTTTAAATATGTTTTGTTGGGCGATGAGGAAAAACGGTATCGAATTAATGAGAGAGATCTTGAGTGCTGAGCCCTTGAAAAGTACACTTTCGGCTATCTCTCTATAACTTATAGAGCGCAATATATGATTATAGTTAAATAACCGACTTTAGGAACTCAACTAAAGATAAGATGGAAAAGTCAAAAATCTTTAAAGATGAGCCTAAACTCTTCCCAGAATACCTACCGAAAAGGATACCACATAGGGAGGTAGAAGTGGGTAAACTGAAGTCCTTTTTTCATGTCGTCCTTCAAAACCCAGGGGAAACTAGCCAACAAGTTTTCATTTTAGGCCCTGTAGGTAGTGGGAAAACCCTTGTCTCAAAGAAGTTTCTTCAATATATCGATGAACAGTATCAGACAGGCAATATTAGAATAAAGACCTACTATACTAATTGTAGGGTGAATAAGGTTTTTAGCAGTATTTTAAACAATATACTCGCTTCAATAGGCCACTCCTTTCCTAATAGAGGCTTTTCAGTTGATGAGATAGTTCAATATTTTTTATCAAAAAGTTTAGAAGAAAATGTTCATATAATATCGGTTTTCGACGAATTTGATGCTCTTATTACTCATGAAGGTGTAGAACCACTTTATATAATAACTAGGATGAGGGAAATGGCGAAGGATAGACAGACCTTTTCATCAATAATTATAAGTAAATCGTTTTCATATCTAGATAAAGCAGATCAAGGCATACTGAGTTCAATACAAAAGAACATAATAAAGTTAGAGGCTTATAATGAGATACAACTTAATGACATCCTTTTTGACCGTATTATATTGGCTTTCAATGAAGGCACAGTAGAAAACGAGACAACAGAGCTTGTATCAAAGATTGCTTCTAGATACGGGGATGCCAGATATGCAATAGAACTTTTACATCTTGCAGGTAGAATCGCAGACTTCAGAGGCGAAGACAAGGTAAGACCTGAACACGTTAGAGAAGCGAAGCTTCAGCTACCGCCTCAAATAAGAAAGGAAGAAATTGGTTACCTAGACGAACACGAAAAAATTCTCCTTTTATCTTTATCAAAACTTCTAAAAGAAAATTTAGGGGAAAAAGTAACCTTAAAGGATCTTCAGCAAGAATACAGTATGGCATGTGAGGAGTATGATAAAACACCCTTGAAGTACACTCAACTCTGGCTTCGAATAAAAAACTTAGCACAAAGAGACTTGATAAGCGCAGAAGTTACAAGCAAGGGTCGCAGAGGGAAAACGACCTTTATAAGCCTACTTAACGTCCCAGCAGATCAAATGTACAAGGAAACAAAGGAGAGGCTTGAAAATGGATGATCTGTCTGTGATCTTTGGAACCAAAGGAAAGTTCAAAATATTGAAGACCCTTTTAGAGGAGGAGGAAACAAACATTTCTTCACTATTAAGGGAGGTTCGAATATCTTATCCCTTAGCCATCAAATATTTATCTGAGCTTGAGAAGGAAGGTTTGATCAAGCAAAAGAGATTTGGTAGGATAAGAATAATCAGTTTAGAGAATAATAGATCAACTAGAATATTAAAGAACTTTCTGATAGAGTGGAAAAATAGTAAGGAAGAAAGAGTAGGAAAGGGATTTGGATAGTTTATTCTTTATCTATGAACTCTTCAGGTGAGGGGGGACTTTCGCTTAAACCCTTTCTCTTTCTAATTGACGCGATCAGTTGCGCAAGGATGCTTGTTGGGACGATGTTCCATTCCTTAAAGTGGGTATTCCACATAGCTTTTCCAGCCGTTGCTCCTCTCATTGCTTCACTAAGGTCAAAGGTTTCTGAGGCTGGAATAACACCCTCCACAATTGTAAGAATACCTTTTTGTTCAACATTAAGCATCCTTCCCCTTCTAGCCGAGATAACACTGGCGATTGCTCCTATCAATTCACTACTTGCTTTAACCTCTATACCTAAAATTGGTTCTAGTAATGTTGGGTTTGCTAATAACAGAGCACCTAGAATTGCTCTTCTGGAAGCTGGTAAGAGTTGCGCATACGTCCTATGGGCAGGATCTTCGTGGAACTCTGCATGATGAAGCACCACCTTAATACCTCTACATGACTCCTGAGCAAGGGGGCCATTCTCCATAACATCGAAGAAACCAACTTTTATAGAGTCGATGGATTCTTGCATAAATTGAACACCTTTAGTCGAATCGATGAATATATTGCCTCTGGAATCGATAGAGATAACATTCCTGGCTTCATCTGCGTCCCACCCATGGTCCCTTAATATCTTAGCCACAGTCTTCTTGTCGCTTTGTTCATTAATTGTGTTGTTTCTGATCAGTTCAATTATCTCAGGGGTTAGTGGTTCAACCTTCATGAATATACGGTTATGTTTATTTGGAGATTTGGACATAACAGGGCCAGCAGAGCTACGAATCGTTTCGCGATAGTTGATTAATGGAGGAGTAGTCACAATCTCAAGCCCAGCTTGAGCAATAAGCGTTGTAGCGATTTCTAGATGGAGAACCCCCATTCCAGACATAAGCATTTCTCCCGTTTCTTCGTTTATTTTGATAACAAGGTTAGGGTCTTCGATTGAAATCTTCCTTAGAGTGTCGATCAACTTAGGGAGATCTCGCGGATGCTTAGGTTCAACGGCAATAGTCACAACAGGTTCAGAAACGTACTTTATTTGTTCAAACGGTGTTATGTCTTTAACTGAAGAGATCGTCTCTCCAGCGCGCGCTGCATCTAAACCAAGAAGGGCGGGGATGTTACCTGAGCCCATAACCCCAATCAACTCTCTAAATGGGCCCATAAACATATTAACGGATTGAATTCTCGCCTGCGTCCTTGCGTTACTTAAAAAGACAACATCTCCATCATGCACAGTACCAGAAAATAGTCGGCCTACTGCTACAACACCAGCTTGTGGATCAACAACAACGTTCGTAACCATCATCACTATAGGTCCTTTTTCATCGCAGTTCATAAGGGAAATTCCTAAATCAGAGTTGAGGTCACCTTTCCATATCTTTGGTATACGATATCGCTGTGCAACGTGTGGAGGGGGATGATGCCTTACGACCATAGATAAAACCGCCTCATGTAACGGGAAGTTTTCAGACAAAACCTTAAGATTACCTTCTTCGTATGCTTTATAAATATCACTAAATTTTACACTTTTTTTCTGAGCTATCATAAAATTGAATCCCCACCTGTCCTTTGCTGACCCGAAGGCCACACTACTGTCTTGTATGCTTACCTTCCACTTTTGCTTATATTCAGGCTCTGCGTAAATTTCAATCAGATTATTGAATTCATTTACAATGTTTGCAAGCCAAGCCTGCATTTTATCAGGTGTAAGTTTTAACTCCTTAATCAACCTATCAATTTTGTTTATATAAAGTACAGGGCGAACTCTCTCCTCTAAAGCTTGCCGAGTTACAGTTTCAGTTTGTGTCATAATGCCTTCAACTGAGTCTGAGACCACAACGACACCGTCAATCGCTCGAAGACTTCGAGTGACCCTCCCTGTAAAGTCGATGTGCCCTGGGGTATCGATCAGATTTATGACATAAGGGACATTTTCATATTCGTAATACAATGTTACGTTTGCTGCTTTTATAGTCATCTGCCTCTGTTGTTCCAGGTCCATATAATCCAAAGCGAGGGCTTGCCCTGCAACAGATGGGCTAAGCATCCCGCATGAAGCAAGTAGACTATCACTCATAGTCGTTTTTCCGTGGTCTACGTGGGCAACAACACCAAGATAATTCGGGTCAGAAGTTTTTTTTCTAGACCTTTCGAATCTGGTCTTTGTTGCCTATAATCTTTAATGCCTCTGAAGTAGTTTTATATCTTGGCATATTAAATCATACACACTAACCCACTAAACGAAGACTTTTAAAATATTTTGGTATTCTTACTCTATATTAGCGTGTCTTTTCCGCATATCAGCTTCTTCCACATTAAGTTGAATCATCAGAGTAGCTATTATAGAGTCAAGTAAGAACATCGCGCTATCTTCAAAGACGGTTCCAAGCGGGGCTAATGGCTCGTGTAACCCAAGTATCTGTCTAGCAAAGTAATCTTTTGTTGAAATTTCTACACGCCCTTTAAGGAAGACTGTATGGGTCGAGATCCTTCCGAGAGGAGATGTTGGATATGACGTTATTGCCACAATTTCTGCGTCAACCTGTTTAGCTGCCTCAGCTGCTGTAACAACTAGTTTCGTTGTACCAGAACCCGATATCGCTATTACAAGATCATCCTTTGATATAGAGGGCACTATTGTATCCCCTAAGACATACGCATTAAAGCCTAAATGTTGGAGGCGCATCCCAAATGCTTTGCCGATTAAGCCACTCCTTCCAGCACCCATAATCAAGATCTTATTATTTCTATGAGATTTTAAGATTTCAATAAAGCGAATTAACTCGTCTTCATTAAGTTGCGATAAATTTTCTTTGACCAGTTCTAATAGAACGATTGCCCTCTGTTTAATTTGGTTGCCATTATCGCTCATAATTTTGGGTTAATCTGCATAGTATAATAAGTTATTTGCTCATCTTTTCAAAGTAGTTCCCATACCTATTCCATTGCGTATCTAGTAGGGTTCTTATTGTTCTAGCCCTTTTAACGCCTAAACCTTTTACTGTTGAAAGTTCTTGAGTAGAAGCTAAGAAGATGTTCCTAGGCGAACCAAATCGCTCAAGAAGACGTATAGCAATTATCCGCCCAACCCTAGGAAGAGAAGAGACAACGTAAACCTGTTGATCGAAAAACGCTTCTTTCTTTAAATGCTTAACTGAAGGAGAACGTTTATGAGGAATTTGATTAAGTAGGGAGGAGATCACTAATGCTGTTTCTTTTTCGGATAAAACGTTGATTAGGTTTACCTTAAAGTTCAGCAGTAAAGACACAATAGCACCATACACGGCCTTTGGGTTACGAATGTATTCCTCTAGGTCTTTATAGTCACCTTCAACAATTAAAAAAGGAGAAGAATAGCTCGACGCTAGGTTGTCAATCTGTGCGAAGAGTCTACCATCGAAAAGGGAGGAAATAAAGTCAGGTAATGTCTTCCTTTCAACAGCGACTTCTGGGCTTATTATGTAATCGCCTATTTCTAAATATTTAAAATGCACCTTAATACCTAGCTCTTTTAGAAAAGATGGTACAAAAGACTTAGATTCCCTATGGTCAACAAGGACGTAACTCATTTAGGTCTCTTCTATATATGGAGAAAGTAGATAGCTAATATAAAAGCTATCATGAAGCAAATAGAGACAGATGCAGCAAAGTAATCTCTTTTTCTTAGGCGTAAAGAATAGTACGAAGTCTTCTTTTTAGAGTAACCATAGGCACGTGACTCCATTGCTTCTGCTAGTTCTTCGCTTCTAATAATGGCTTGCACAATTAATGGGATTAGGACAGGAAGATAGTTCTTTATTCTCTTTATCAGATTACCCTTTTCAATTTCAAGACCTCTTGAACGTTGGGAGTCTAATATCTGAATGGCATCAAGCATTATTACAGGAACGAATCTAACAGCGGTTACAAAAGCGAATATCAAGTCATAGGGGAGATGGAACGATTTCATGACTAATTCTAATTCATCTGGTGACGAAGTCAAAAAGAAAATCGAAGTAGAAGACACTACTGAAATGAACCTTAAGGATATAATTATCGAGAACATTATGTCGTAGCCTACAAGGACGTTTATTATGAAAACCATAGCTAAAAATGAAAGGGAGAAAACAAATGTCTTTGCCATTCTTTTAAGAGTCTTTGATAAGACTCCAATAAAGAAGATCAATGACAAAATAATTAAAAATTCAAGAATTGTATTACTAAGTAAAGAGAGGGAGAAAAGCATTATTGACACAAATAACTTAACTCTAGGATCAATCGTGTGAAACACACTATCTTGACGCCGATAGATCAGACCTTCCGCAAACCAGAACATTTCACTCGCCTTTTTTCATTAGTTTTAAGAAAATAGATCTAGCTTCCAATACGTCCAATGGAGGGTGTGTAAGTAGGGGTGTGAGCTGATCAAAAAGTTCAACAAACTGCGGTTTTACGATCCCACATTTATCAAGAAGAACGTTATTTTGAAAAACATTAGCACAAGTATCATCCATTGCAACTTCTCCATTTGACAATAAAATTAGTCTCGGTTGCAAGCGCCAAATGAATTCAACATCATGGGAAACTATGATTACTGTCTTATTCCTGGTGGCCAGCATTTTGATCACCTCTCTAAGCTTTTCTTTCTGTAAAAAATCCTGCCCTACTGTAGGTTCATCTAAAACAATGTAATCAGGGTCCCATGCAAGAATAGAGGCAAGACAGAGCCTCTTTTTTTCTCCCCCGCTTAAAAGTAGTGGAGAAGTATCCTTATATTGAATAAGGTTGAAAAATTCCAGAGCCCATTTAACCCTTTTCTTGATCACCTCCTCTTCAAAGCCAAAGTTCTTTAGTGCAAAAGCCACCTCATTCCAAACGGTATCAGAAAATATTTGATGATCCGGATTCTGGAAGACCAACCCAACTCTTCTTGAGAAGGCAGCGACAGAGTCATCTCGAGTGTCTTTTCCAAAAACTTTTACAAACCCTTCATTTGGCTTAAGCAAACCATTAAAATGTTTGATTAAAGTCGTCTTTCCAGAGCCGTTACTACCCATTATCGCGACGATCTGGCCTAACTCTATTCTTATGTTGATATTGTTCAAAACATAATTTTTCATCGTTGGATACTTAAAATGAAGTTGCTTGACTTCAATCAACCTTGAAAACCTCTTTCTTAACCGTTTCTGAAAAGCTCTTGACGTCTAACGAGTAGCGAGGAAAATTTACACCCGATTCAAAAAGAACATTTTGAAGATTTATTATTGGAGGAACTGTAACCCCATAAAGGTGAAGATTTTTTTCTTTGATCACTTCCTTAAATGGGCCATCAAAAACTATCTGCCCATTATCCATCACAATTATTCTGTCCGCTACCTTTGCAAGCAGATCTATCCTATGTTCGACTACTATTATGGTGATGCCAATGCTTCTGTTTAATTCTTTAAGTGTAGAGATGAAGTCATAAGCAGTTTTAGGGTCCAGTAGGGAAGTGGGCTCATCAAGTACCAATATTTTAGGATACATAACAAGAGCCCCAGCTATAGCAACTCTTTGTTTTTGACCATCTGAAAGCTCGTATGGAGCCCTGTATCTAAGATGCTCAATATTTAAGATCTTTAAAGCCCATTCTAGTCTCTTGCTGATTTCCTCCTTATCAAGTCCGATATTTTCTAACCCGAAGACGATATCCTTTTCTACAGTGAACATAAAAATTTGGTTTTCAGGGTTCTGAAATACGAATCCAACTTTAGTGGCAAGCGTACTAATATTCTTTTCAGAAACTTGTTCACCGTCAACGATAACCTTTCCTTTGTATGTTCCACTATAAAGATGTGGAATCAACCCGTTAATACATCGCAATAGAGTTGACTTGCCACAGCCACTTGGCCCAACAAGTAAAACAAACTCTCCTTCTTTGATTTCTAAGTTAACACTCTTAAGTATAGGTGTAGGAGAGTCCAAATACGAAAAAGTAAAATCAATGAATTTTATTAATGGAGTCAACTTTCCACATAGCAAAGGAAAATACAATATAAAAGGATATTATTTTAACGGCAACTTTCTTATCTTTCTAGACAACATTTTCTCAGAAAGAGTTAGAAAATATGATATCAACTGGCTTTCCTCACATTCCACATTAAATGAGGCGGCAAGCCTATGGCCACCACCAACTCCATTAAAGTCCTTAACTAAAGTCTCAGCTAAAGTGTTCAGTTTTAATGACTCTATTTTGGACGCTTCAAAAGAACAACGTAAACTCCCCTTGATTAGACCATCTTCGTCTTCACCGTAAGCTAGAACGACATCACTTCCACTGTCAACTAAGAATTTTGCGACAGAGGCTTGGAACGACCCGATCTTGACAATGGAAATAATCAGGTCCCCTGCTTCATAAAGACGGATTCTGGACAGGCTCTTGAGTTTCGCAATGGCTTCTGAACGGTTTTTCTTTATAGTGAGTACATTTTCGCACCAATTCAGTGATGCACCTGAATCTATTAAGAAACATACGTTTTTCAATGTACTCTCTGTGGCAACAGATAAATGTTTAGTGTCAAAGAGTATGCCCAACAAAAGAGCATTTGATATGGTAGCTGGAAGGGGTACATCATACCTCATAAAGAAGAGGAGAATAATTTCTGAAGACGAGGTAGCGCGTTCGTCGACAACAATATAGTTATAAAAGTGTTTACTATCATCTTGTAAAGGATGGTGGTCTATTAACAGTTTTGGAGCAGTGGCATTCTTCAATAAATCATAGTATTCGTCTAAAAGGTACGGGGAGCCAGCATCTACTACAACTACAAGGTCGCATCTATCCGGAAATTGTGAGCTGGAATTTACTTGAAGGTACTGTCTTAAAGATTCAGCGTTTGAGCTTAGCCCACTTGGGAAGATATATGTGATTGAAGAGTGGCCTTTTTCCATAAAAAAATGGCCTATAGCGTAAGAGGCGCAAAAAGCGTCCATATCCCCTAATCTATGGGTAAGAATACAGACTTCTTTGAATTTTGAGAGGTCTAAATGTTCAATTTCTGAAAAAATAGACATCATATAAATTAGCTTTCTTTTAGTTCCTGACTTTTCCCTGTTTGACTTGATAGGGCACTACTTATTTTGCTTTGTACTTCAGAAAGACTTTGTTTCAGTTTTTCTTCTTGTTTAGCTAGTATTGTAGTCCTCGTCTTATCGAGTTCAAGTTTCTCTTCTAACTCCTTTAGAATGTCGTCTCTTTTAACCTTAATAAGGATCTGTCCTGAAAACTTGTATACAGCTTCATCAGGCCCGACCTTCTTTAGTTCGTTTAAGGCCCTTTCTACCTCGCTGATTTCTAGATCAACCTGTCTCTTTTGTAGTTGAATTGACTGGAGACTGCGTTGCAATTCTTCAAATCGCTCAAGCCTTTCTTTTAACCAAGCAGGTATTTCTTCGCTCAAATGGACCACCAATATTTATGGTTCGTAGGCCCCTCCAGCCACAGTATATCCACATTTTTTGCAGGACCATATCCCAGCAGAGGCTCTTCGAAACTTTGCAGAACCACATGATGGGCATTGTCTAACCCTTCTACGGACATAAAGAACCTTAGAGACGCGTTTCCTTACAGTGGAACCATAGCGTGCTTTCAACCCTTTCGTCATATTAGGTGTTCCAGACTTAGGCATTGCCAATCACTTTCTTAATTAATGCTCTTATTTCCTCGGCTTTAGGCTTGGAAAGGTCTACTATTTTAAATAATTGTTCTACAGACAATCCTACTGACCCTCCTTTTTGACCAGCACATAATCGCCCCTCTTCATCGAACGTTATAGTCACCCTCGAATCGTGCACAGAGTCCTCTTCTTCGGTAGGGTCCAACAGTATGTTATCTCCTATTGTAATAGATGTAACAGAAACAGGTATAAGACGTACTGGTAGTGATACCTTAGTGGTTTCTTCTTTCCCTTCCTTAACAATTTTCTTGTCATACTTTGCAGTTGCTATTGACAAAACTGCTGCTATGAATGCCGCGTCAAAAAGATTTCCATCAATATTAAGTACATCAATATCAACGAATACACAGTAAACAAGTTTTCCAGGCTCAATAACAAGTTCTTTTAAGGCTAGCATCTGAGACTCTCTTATACCGCGGTCAACAACCCTCGAAACTTCAATAGAATATTCATCAGGAGGACCCGGTTCTACCATAGCAGATGATAGTGGTAGAAACTCTGCATTAACAACAAGAAGTCCCTGTTCAGGGGTATCTGGAAATGGTTCTCCGATCTCAACTTTGACCCCCGCAATAACCTTAGTGTCACCTATAGAAACTTCAGCTGAACCGTTCGCTTTCTGAATGGGGTTAAGCTTAATAGATATTGGGCGATACTCATCCAAAGCGCGGCCGTCAAGCCTTTTTTGCCGCGATAGAAGATCGAGCATTTGCGTTTTCCTTAAGTTTTCTATTATAGAAGATCGTTTAAATGACATTTACTTCTCCTCCGTCTTAAAATATTTCTCCATAAGTGCCTTTCTTAAGATCTCATAAATTTTCTTATTTCCCATGATCGCTAAATCCAAAGCTTTTTTGAATTCGTACTCAGAAAATATACCATCAAATTGCAGCAATGTTATCTTATCAAGGTTTGGCATATAGGCAACAGGCATATCACCTTCTCCTTCTTTATCTTCTATATCGCTTAGGTCAAGAATAATCTGGCCGTCAGCCTTTCCTGAAGCGCAGCCGACTATTAGATCTCTCATGGATATGCCACTATCAGCTAATGCGGCAGATATAGCAGTGATACTTGCGCACCTCGATCCGCCATCTGATTGGAGCACTTCTACATAGACGTCGATTATCGAACGTGGGTATTCTTCTAGAAAAAGAACGCATTCCATTGCTCTACGGAGCACAAGTGAGATTTCTATTTCTCTTCTTGTAGGTTGTGGGGGTTTTCTTTCGTCAGTTGAGAACGGAGACATATGATACCTGCACCTAACAATTGCCCTATCTGGAATTAGAAGATGCTTAGGATGCACCTCTCTTGGACCGTATACTGCGGCAATAATCTTGTTCTTGCCATGTTCTATGTAAGCAGAGCCGTTAGCGTTCTTTATCACGCCCACCTCTATTCTTACAGGTCGAAGTTCATCGAACTTACGCCCATCGAGGCGTAAACCGTTTTCATCAATCAATTTTATCATCTTCAAACACCTTTAGATAACAATTCATTTATCATATTAGTAAGGGAGGCTACATGTGCCTTTTCTTCGATCAAGTGGATAGCCTTAATAGCTAAGACAATCCCATCAGGAGGACCTTGCACGATGATTACGCCGTTTTGCCCTATAATGAGTTTTGTCTTCGATTTTGATTCAATAATCTTTGCCATCGAACCTTTCTTCCCAATAAGCCGAGGAACTTTTGACGGAGAAAGTACCACAGGCTCACCTCGTACAACTTTCCCAAGACCTGGTTCGCGTACTGTTAAGAGAGGATCCCTAGTCCTATCATAAGCTACAATCTTTGCGGTGAGCATATCACCAACCTTAAATTGTTCATTTAAAGAATGCGATGTTGGAGAGAAATTTCTTCCAAAAACATCTTGAGATGGAAGATGCGCCGTGTACAAAGAGTTTATGTCGACATCCCAAGTGAAAGCGTTAAGGTCTATGACTGTTCCTATAACGAAGTCATTTATCCTAGGGATGTACGGTCCAGCAAGTGGAATGAACTTCACTTCTTTTTCTTCTACTTCAGCTAGTCCAATCTTGAGTGTGTAGAGCTTATTCCCTATCTTGTAGGTGTTTGCAGGTATTGGACCAGGAGGAGCTTCACCAATACAATCGCCTGGCAATACTTTAGAACGAACAACTGTCAAGACATATCACTTCCTCGTCAAAACTGTAATTTCGGTCTCTCCTTTAGTAAGGGAGCCGAGTTTTTCAACTAGAGTTGGATGTAAACCTGCAGGTATTTCGAGCTCAACAACATACGAACCATCTGTAAGCCAACGTTCATTAGAAAGCTTTCCAAACGATTTCAATAGACCTATGGACTTCTGGGAATATTGGGGAGGAACCTTTACTTGTAAAACAACGTTTTGAGATTTTAATGGTAATATAGGACGTAAAGCTTCAATAACGTTTTGCAGTTGTTCTTCGGCGGGGCGGAAGGGGTCTATTGAAATCCTTACTTGCTCTAAAGCCTGTTCAAACCTAATCGGCGGATGGGGGGAATTTGTTTTAGGATCTACAAAATTTTTTGATAGCATTGCGATTATAGCTCTTTTCTTCTCTTCAACCAGTTTCCTTCTCTGTTCAATGGTAAGTTGAAGCTCACCCTTTTTTAGGATCGTCTCAGCAATTGTGTAGAAGTCTGTCGTGTGAAAAACTTTCTTAAGTTTTTCTTCAGAAACACGGAGACCTTTTGAAGAATCAGAAAAGACCTCCTCTATCCCTACAACCTGGGAGAGTTCGGATGGTCTGCCTAGTTTATAGTTCAAAGCTGCTTCAGGGTGGACCAAAAGCTCAAAACGCTCTCCTCCAATTACCAATCTTACGCATGTAAATTTACTACTCATATTCATATTCACCTTTAAAGGGTCTTGTATTTTTCCTTAGCTAATTCAGCATATTTTGCTACTTCTTCTTCTGTGTATCTTCTAAGTTTCTTCGTCTGGGTGTCAACAACTGCCATCCTTATATGACTCACACCCGATTTGTCTTCACTAACAAGATAGACGCATTTGACAGCTAACGTAGAGAGGTCGGCAATGTTCATTGAAGAATTAAAATTGTTCTCCAAAAATTGGATTACTTGATCCGATCCTGCGCCTATTGAGACAGCCTCATATTGAAGGTAACTTCCACTAGGATCAACCAAGAATACCGATGACCCTTTTTTATCAACACCAGCAATTATCAAAGAAACGCCGAATGGGCGAACCCCTGCATACTGAGTGAACTCTTGGGTTAAATCTCCAAGATACTTCGCTACCGATTCCACATCAACGGATTCATCATACAAAAGACGATTTGTCTGTGAGAAGACTCTGGCTCTGTCTACTAGAATTCTGGCGTCAGGCACATACCCTGCCGCGGCTACTCCGACGTGATCATCAACTTGGAATATCTTCTGAGAGAGAGTTGGAGTCTGAAGTTTTCGAGTGCGCTCTTCTACAGCTAAAACAATACCATCCACCCCACGTAAACCTAAAGCAATGGTGCCTCTCCTAACCGTCTCTAGAGCATATTCTACTTGATACAGACGTCCATCGGGCGAGAATATAGTTAGTGCCCGATCATATCCTGCTGAAGGACCGAAAATATATCTTCACCTCTTTTTCTTACTGAACAGTAGTCTTCTAAATCTTATGTTTAAACCTTTTCATTTTTAGTACCACAATAAAAAAAGTAACTTTGGTCAGTATCGTCGCGAGTTCTTCAATGCCTTTTAGGCTCAGTCTGGGACGGCTTGTACTTCATCCCATTAGAAAAAGAGCGCCTTTAAGATTTAAATGTTTCCTTAGACTGAACTTAAAATAAGAACGCGATAAAAGTCTAGCGCATCCTTAAGATATTTTTTCTTTGGTTTGAACTTGAAATGTACTGAGTTAGCCTTTCCTAGTGTCAACCTACCTTCACATAGGTTAGGTTTATCAAGTCTTACATAAAGTGACTTTGAAGAGTCAATATACTGTTCCAAAGTTCCCAAAAGGGTTTGCTTTTGGGACGGTTCCAATCGTTTAAATATTGTCTCGAAGATTTTTTGTGCGAGATCGTCGTTTATACTAGAGTAGTATCTTAAGATAGGGTTACCATGATGTCCTTCAAGTTGAATTATTTCAAATAGAGACTTATTAAGATTAAAGTTTTTATCAAGAGCTTTGAGGATCTTTTCATCATCCTCTGTCGCATGAACATAAAATGATATTTCTAATTCTAAATTATTTGACAGACGACTCGCCACATAAGTCTATAAATGTTATAAAATATAAATAAATAATGTCTTTATCCAAACTGATTAAATGGGAAGACAAAAACTTTGCTTAGGTATAGAGTCAACAGCTCACACTTTTTCAGTAGCAATAGTCTCAAAAGATAGAATATTAGCAGATGAGAGAGACGTCTACAAACCTCCACTAGGTGAAGGAATCCATCCGTATGAGGCAGCGCAACATCATTTTAGGATTGCCAAGAAAGTTTTACAAAGTGCACTTAAAAAAAGTGGGAAAAAAATCAAAGATATTGACGTCATAGCGTACTCAGCTGGCCCAGGCCTTGGGCCATGTTTAAGAGTAGGTGCGGTAGTTGCAAGGAGTATTTCTACATATTATGGGAAACCTCTGACCGCAGTTAATCATGCAATAGGACATATTGAACTCGCCAACTTTTTTTCAAGAGCAAAAGATCCAGTTATAGTGCTCGTTTCTGGAGGACATACCCTTGTTTCTACATACCTACTTAAGAGATGGAGGATATTTGGTGAGACACTCGATATCACTCTCGGTCAACTTTTCGATCAATTAGGAAGGGAAATGGGGTATAATTCACCGGCTGGTAAATATATTGAAACTTTAGCCAGCCAAGGAACAAAATATTTAGACATGCCGTATACAGTTAAGGGTAATGATGTGTCATATTCTGGGTTGTTAACCTTTGCTAAGAGCCTTCTCAAAAAGGATACTAAAAGGGAGGACGTCTGCTTTTCAGTACAAGAGACAGCTTTTGCGATGTTGACAGAAGTAACTGAGAGACTATTAGCCTTTTCAGAAAAACGTGAAATAGTTTTGACTGGAGGAGTTGCAGCAAACAAAAGATTACAGGAAATGATCAAAAGTTTGAGCTTAGTACACAATTCAAGCTTCTCTGTCATACCAAAGGAATATAGTGGGGATTGTGGATCCCAGATAGCTTTAGTTGGACTTTTACAGTATGAGAGTGGAGACACTGTAGACGTTGATAAAAGTTTCATTAAACAATCTTGGAGAATAGATGAGGTTCATGTGACATGGAGAAACTAATTAAAATTGGTGCTGAAGCAAACATATACCTAGACGATTGGAATGGGATAAAAGTTGTCAGAAAGACTAGAAGACCTAAGCCCTATTGGAGAGAAGAACTCGATAATAAAATTAGAAGGATCAGAACAATAAAAGAGGCCCAATTTTTGACACATGTCAAGAGGTTAGGTGTACTAACCCCTATAGTATATTTTGTTGACCCCTTTTTAGGTGAGATAATAATGGAGTATGTTGATGGAATGAGAGTTAAAGACCTCCTTAACACGAACCTGGAAACAGGATTTATTATGCTTTATGAAGCTGGAAAAGATTTAGCTAAGATGCACAAACATAACATCATACATGGAGACCCAACCACTTCAAACTTCATCATGCGTAACGGGAAGCTTTACTTTATAGACTTTGGACTTTCTTTCTATTCTACACGATTAGAAGACAAAGCCGTTGACTTACACCTTCTAAAGCAGGTGATGAAAAGTGCGCACTCAGAAATTTTCAACAAAGGATTCAAAGTGATTATTGACGGGTACCAACAAATTTATGGCTCAGCCAAACCAATACTGGATAACATCAAAGAGATTGAGAGGAGAGGGAGATATGCCGCACCAGATTGATAATAAAGTGTACTTCGCAACTGGAAACGATAAAAAAATCCTTGAAGCTAAGGAGATACTTTCCAAGTTTGATATACAAGTAGAAAGGATTAAGATCGATAAGGTAGAGGTACAGTCTAACAGACTAGAACGTATAGTTTTATATTCACTTAAACAGATACTTGAAGACAGTAGATATATAGTAGTAGAAGACTCAGGCCTTTTTATTAGAAGGTTAAATAACTTTCCAGGCCCTTATTCTTCATATACTTTTAAGAAGATTGGATGTGAAGGGATATTAAAGTTAATGCAAAACAAAAAGGACAGAACAGCAAAATTTGTTTCCGTAATAGGACTCAAAAATAAGAAAAATAGAGCCTTTCTGTTCAAAGGAGAAGTAAGCGGAAAAATAGCGTACAAAAAGATAGGACGATTCGGATTTGGTTTTGACCCGATCTTTATACCAGATGGATATGAACAGACTTTTGCACAAATGGAGATTTCTCAAAAGAATAAAATATCACATAGAGGGAGAGCATTCCGAGCACTTGGTGAATGGTTGCTTTCACAAAGGGCAAAACATATTTAAATCGTTAAACTAAAGAGTGTGTTCGCACATGACAAGACAATATTCGCATAAAAGAGGGAAGGCGCATTCAGTTAGACCAGTCTATAAGCTTAGCCCTCCATGGGTCACTTACACACCAGAGGAAGTAACATCTTTAATAATTAAAATGGCAAACGAAGGTTTGACTCCTAGCCAAATAGGAATAAAGCTTAGAGATGAGTATGGGATACCATTACAAAAACAAATCACAGGTAAAACAATAACGGAAATATTAAAAGAAAACCGTGTGATCCCAAAAATACCCCCTGACTTAGACGGTTTAATTAAAAAAGCTCAAAGACTAAAAGAGCATTTGAAGACCCACAGAAAGGATGGAAAAAATGTTAGATCGCTTGAATTAGTTGAAGCTAGAATACATCGGCTTTCAAGATACTATAAAGAAAAAGGCGTTCTAGATAAAAGTTGGAAATATAAAGCAGAAATAGCACAACTAGAATAGTGCTATATCATGGGCCTCAAAGAGTTCAAGGAGAAAACCGAAGACATATCAGAGTTAATTGAGACAACTATTGATGAAAAAAGACAAATAATAATTATTTGCCATTTAGATGCAGATGGAATAACCTCAGGAAGCATCTTAGGAAAGAGCGTCTTCAAAGAGGGGGGACGAGCAATAATTAGGGCAGTTAACGACCTCGGCCCTAACCAAATATTTAATTTAAAAAAACAAGAGTACGATTTCTATATATTTACAGATATTGGAATGGGGTGCGCCGACCTATTAGACAAAGAGTTAGGTGAGCGGTGGGTAATTTTAGATCATCATCAAAGTACAGAGGATGAAATAAAGCATCAAAGAGTATTGAATCCTCATGAATTTGGAGTAGATGGAGGAACAGAAATTTCTGGCTCAGGAGTAGCTTATATGGTTGCAAAAAAACTTAATAGTTCGAACAGAGAGTTGTCGGCATTAGCTATTGTAGGCGCCTTGGCAGATAGACAAGATCAAGGACCATCAAGGAGTTTGATCGGAATAAATCAAAAAGTGATCTTAAAGGATGCAAAGTATGCAGGGTTAATAAAAGAAGAGAAGGATTTAATTTTTTATGGTAGAGAAACTAAACCAATACATGAGGCAGTGGGCTCTACAAATATTCCCTTTATACCACTATTAACAGGCAACTATGATGCATGTTTAGCAGCACTTGTATCTGCCAACTTTAAGGTAAAGGAAGGAGAGAGATGGAGAACGATATCAGAACTCACATATGAAGAGAAGATGAAATTGATTGAGATATTAATACCTTATTTGACAAAAAGTGGAGCTAAAAGCGAAGTTATAGAAGAACTCTTCGGAAATGTGTACACATTACTAAAAGAAGAAGAAAGATCTATTCTAAGAGATGCTCGAGAGTTCGGTTCATTACTTAATGCATGCGGTAGGGGCGGAAGAGCAGGCTCGGGAATATTAATATGCTTAGGCGATAGAGGCGAAGCTTATTCTGCAGGTGAGAAGATACTTCAAGATTATAGAAGAACGCTAATGCAGTATCTTCAAATAATAAACACTGATGCGAAGAGGATGATCAGTGGGAAGAAAATAGTGCAAATAATTGGGGATGATTTAATAGATGAGAAAATGTTAGGTGCAGTTTCTTCTATACTATCCAGCTCTTTAGCATTTAAAGAGAAAATATTGATTGTCAGAACTAAGACAAAAGAAAATGATTTAAAAATTTCTGTAAGAAAGGGGGGTGATATTCTTAAAAAGTTTAATCTAGGTTTAACGATTAAAGAAATTTCTAAGGGATTAGATGGTTCTGGCGGGGGACATGTTGCAGCAGCAGGTGCGAAAATACCATTAGAATCGTATGAAAAGTTTATTGCAGAAATGATAAAAAAGGTTGACGATGAAGAAAGCCAAAATATGTCTTAAATTTGAGGCAGACGATAAGAAAATTACTTCGACAATATTCAAATCGTTAAGTCCAGATAATGTTAATATCCCTAAAGAATTATCATTTAATTTTAAACTTAGCAATAATTGCGTTAACCTTCAGGTGGTTACAGAAAACGATTTAGAAACATTAATATCTACAGTAAGGGAGGTGCTCGATAACATGGGGTTATGTGTCCAAACTATAATGGTGAATAATAATGGCAAAAATTAGGATGAATGTTGACGGGTATTTCATTTTAAGCAAGGAACATGAGAACGTTAGCAGAATAATTGAAGAGAGCTTTGATGAAGCAAAGGCCATACTGTCAAAGGGTTCTGAGAAGGACCCACAGAACGCATGCTATTTAAACAGCTATAAGGTTGTTGGCAATACTCTTTTTGTAAATCTTACTTCTGGAAATTTGGTTAGGGCACATGTTGGGATGCTCCGGTTGAAGAAAATTTACGCAAAGAAGCTTGGCGATAAACTAAGGATTGGTGTCAGGGATTCCGGAACTAAAAAGTTTGAAATCATCTTGGAGCAAAAAATGGATGAAATATCAATCAACAAGATCAAGTCAATGCCTAAGGTTTTAAATGTTAAGCTGGAGGGCGAAAGTACTGTTATTGAGCTACAGCCTTTAGGAGAACAAGACCTAAGAGAAAACCTAGTTGATAGGCTAATAACTTTAGTTGAAGAGGTAGCCAAAGAGAGACATGCCGCCTTTGAACAAGTACAGCCTGTAGTCAAAAGTTCGAATAAGAAGGAAATGAAGTTTTCAGGTGACCCACTGATTTCTGGTTTAGAACTTGGATGGGTTGTCAACTTTCCTGGTAGGGGGCAGTTCATTTATACAAGCAAGTATGGGGCACTATTTGAGTCGATAAAGTCGATCTTGATTGATGAAGTCGTGAAGGCTAATGGTTTCAAACCGTTCCTTTTACCAAAACTTATACCATTCGAAGTTATGAAAAAAATGCCAGGATACTTTGATAGCATACCCGAAGGGATGTTTTACGTTTCACCGCCCCCAAGGGAACCAGAGGCTTTTGACAAATTTAAGCAAGAGTATAGGATCAAGAAAGAACTTCCAATAGAGGAATTAAAAGCAATCCTAAAAGACCCTGCATACGTTCTTGCACCAGCCCAATGTGAGCCTTTTTGGCACTATTATAGTGTTGTAAAGCATAACATCTCAGACTACCCTTTGAAATATTATGATGCATCAGGGTACACTTATAGATGGGAGGGGGGTGGTGTAGAAGGATTAGTTAGAGTGACAGAGTTTCAGAGGGTGGAGTTAACATATGTTGGTCTTCCTGAACAAGTTGTGAGCATTAGAGATAAAATTGTAGAAAAAGGGGTTTATGTCGCAGATAAAATTTTGGATTTAGAGTGGAGAGTAACGGCAGCCGCACCATTTTATGTTAAGCAAACTTCTGCAGAGTTCGATCCATTTAATAGCGTAGAAGTCCCAGCTTATGATATCGAAATATATCTTCCATATAGAGGTTTAAGAGAAAAGTCTGAATGGTTAGAGGTTGCAGGATGTTTTGTTCACAAGAAAAAATTCATTGAATCATTTAAAATAAAGAGCGAAGAAGGTAGCGAAATATGGACTGGGTGCACTGGTTTAGGTCTATCCAGATGGGTGGCAGCCTTTCTAGCAGAGAAAGGTTTTAAAGAAGAGGATTGGCCAGCTAAAGTAAGAGAGAAGTATCAAGAACTACTAGGTGAATAAAATGCCTAAAAGAGCTTTGAAAATAAAGGATAAATGGAAAGAGAAAACTTGGCTTCAAGTAGAAGCACCCTCCATATTTGGAAATAAAATTATTGCGAAGATCCCAGTTACAGAACCTGAACAAGCTGTGGGGAGAACTGTTGAGACGACTTTGTTTGATCTAATCGGAGAAGACGAAGAACAATATTCAATCAAACTGAAATTTCAAATAAAAGAAGTGAAAGAAAATTTGGCAAAGACAAATTTTAAACAGTTTGAACTTGCTAGGGAAACATTGAAAAGTCTAATTCGTAAAGGGTCCTCCATAGTTGATTTCTATAAAAACATTGAAACAAAGGACGGGGCAAAACTTAGAGTATTTGTTATAGTATATACAGCTTCTAGGGTAAACACTTCCAGAAAGAGAGCAATTAGAAAGATTGCTGACAGAATTGTAGAAGAGAAAGCCAAAAAAAATACTTTTGGACAGTTTGTACTGGAATCTGTATTAGGAAAGATAGCTTCCGAAATATTCAATGATTCTAAGAAGATCTCTAAAATCAGATACTCAAGCGTTAGAAAGCTAAAGGTACTAAGCTATCCAAAACAAGAAGAGAAAATATATCCAGTTAGCCCCTAGCTTTGGTTGAAATTATCTTAATAACATCACCATCATTCAAAACGTGATCAGAACCGATTCTTAGCCCTCTTTTAACGTCGATAGCGTAAAGAAAACCTTCTCCAAGATCTGTGTGTATCTTGAAGGCGAGGTCTTTTGCCGTAGAACCTTTCTTAATCAAGAGAGCTTCGGGGAGAACGTTACCCTTTTTATCGGATAATGAGCGCTCATCTTCAACAGGAAAAACTGTAATCATATCCAGTAACTCTTTAAATGTTAAATTTATAGTCTCTTGGACGCCTGTTGAACCCCATTTATCTAAAACCTTTTCTTTAATAAGTTCAAGAGCCTTCCTTTGAGGTTCAGCTAGATTTGCGATGATCTTGAAATCTTTATCACCTGGGACGTATTCTATAAGTTTTTTTTCTGCAGCACGTCTAAGAACTAACTCCGCTTCAGATGAACATGGGACGCAGAGTCTGCCTGTTGACTTTATCTTTTCATAGTTTAAAGAAGCTGGAAATAAGTCAATTTTATTTGCTGCAATAGCAGTAGGCTTGGAAATCCTACGCAAATGTTTAACGAAGTCTAAAAGATTCTGTTCACTCCAAGTAGATAACTTCTTATTCATTAAGCCAACTGATTCTACAGAAGACAAAATGTTTGCCTTAGAAATGGACAAACCAGACATCTTCTGTTGTATTTGAGTTATCCCTGAGTCAAAACTAGCTTCACTAGATTTTGAAATTCTTTGCCAATCGCTCTTCAATATATTCAAAAACCATAGATCGAGCTCTTCTTCAACAAATTGTATATCTTCTAATGGCTCATGGGACCCAGGAGTAACAGGCCTACCTTCGATATCAGTAGAGCCGGAAGCATCTACAACATGAATCAAAGCATCGGCCTGTCTAAGATCGTCAAGGAATTTGTTACCAAGACCCCGTCCTAAAGCAGCACCGGGAACTAAACCAGCAACATCCATAAGTTTTACAGGAATTAAGCGGGTACCATCTATGCAAATCGAAGTTGTTGGATTATCTTTTACTCCAAGTTCCTTACAGACACACTTGGTCTTATAGTATGCTAGCCCAACGTTAGGATTTATCGTAGTGAATGGATAATTGCCAATCGGCACACTTAACATTGTAGACGCACTGAAGAAAGTACTCTTTCCAACATTGGTTTTCCCAATAACCCCGACTAGCATCAATGTATCTTCAAAACCCAAAATAAAAAAGATTTAATTCCAAAATATAAAAACTGATTTCATGGAAAAGATCGTTGTCGTAGGTGGTGGAATAGCAGGCACCACAGCAGCAATAACAGCCAAAAAGAAGGCTTCTGAATTGCCAGTTTCTCTAATAACAGAAGAAAAATATGCCGCATATTCCAGATGTGGACTCACATACTTAATTTCAGGAGAAGTCAGAAGGTGGGAGAGTCTCCTAAGATACAATGGAGTTCTTAATCAAACAAAAATTGATTTGAAGCTTTTAACTTGTGTAAAAAAAATTGACATACCAAATAGAAGGGTAATCTTATCTAAGCCGAATGAGTACTATAAAACTTTAGAATACACTAAACTCATACTCGCCACTGGAGCAACGGCTATAAAGCCTGCTATAGCAGGAATAAACTTAAAAAATGTTTTTGAAATGAGAAACTTAGATGATGCTTTACAGATAAAAGAGATAGTCCGCAACAAAAAGAAGGCGGTCGTAGCAGGAGGAGGATTAGTATGTGTAGAAACCGCAGAAGCATTAACGAGAGTTGGTGTTAAAGTTACAATTGTTTCTCCACAAAAAGAGATACTTGATATGGTTTTCGATGAAAAGATAGGAAAGCTTGTGAGAAGACAGTTAAAAGAACATAAAGTGGAAATTATTGACGCTTCAAAAGTCGAACGCATTTATGGGACAAGCAAAGTAGAAGCAGTTAAAGTGGATGGAAGGGTTCTCCCTTGTGATATGCTTATAATGGCTTTAGGGGTGAGACCAAATTCTTCTTTAGCTTTAGAGGCAGGGATACCAACAGGAAAGTATGATGGAATAATTGTGAATGATAGGATGGAGACCAAGATTCGAGATATATATGCTGCGGGTGACTGTACAGAGACATACAATTTCATAACCAACGAGTACATGCCAGTTCAATTAGCAACAGTAGCTTATAGGGAGGGGGAAGTTGCTGGTGAAAACTCAGCAGGGGGTGATAAAAAACTCAGAAAGGTTATTACAAATTCATGCATAAAGATATTTGGATTAGAACTAGCTGCAATAGGAATAACTCTAAAGGAAGCCGATAGAACAGGGATAAAAACATACGATGTTTTTATTGAATCAAATAATAAGATAGATTATTTCCCAAGAAAAAAGAGTATATGGACGCATTTAATCTTCGATAAAAGAACAGATAGACTTATTGGAGCACAGTTAGCAGGCGAAAAAGCATCAGTATGGGGTAACTTTGCAGCTCTAGCAATCTTGGAAGGTTTAAACGTTGATGACTTAGCAGATTTTATTAATTCATATTCACCATCTGTCGAGAACTTTTGGGCAGGGATAGTAGCTGCAGCTAAAAAGATTAGAGAACTTAATAGAGCATAACTTAGATTTTTACGCAACTTGCTTTAGTTCGACCATATTTATTCTGGTTTCCATAGGTAACTTTGAAGAAGCAACTTTAAGAGCTTCTTTTGCCTTTTCAATATTAGCACCCTTAACTCGCACTATCATTATAACGTCACCGATGTCAACTCTAGCAGCAAGACCTACAGGCTTACCAAATGCTCTTCTCATACCTTCCTGAAGACGGTCAGCACCAGCAGTCGCTATCATCTTGTTCTCTCTTAAAATAACATGAGGATAAGTCTTTAAAAGGAGGTAATAGTTCTCTTCACCTAAATCTTGAAGCTTCTTGTTTGCGGCAACGCGCGCTGCTTCTAAGGCATTATGTCTAACCTGAACCTTCGATGTTGATATGAGCTGTAGTTCCACATCATAATCGCCACTAGCTTTTCCTAGAGAAAACTTCGCGATTTTCGGCTGCGGGGACCCACCGACATATTTTTTTCTAGTGTAAGGCATCCCTGCAGAATGGCGATAATTTTTACCGTGCATATTGTCCACTTCACCCGTTTATATGCCAATATTTAAATCATTTTAAAGGAAAATGATAACGGAGTAAATGTTCTATGGCAGATATTGCGATCGCGATGATGGAACCGGAAAACGAAGGAAACGTGGGAGCGATAGCTAGAGCGATGAAAAATTTTGATCTGAATAAATTGTATTTAATTAACCCGAAAATTCATATCAGTGAGTATAGTAGAAAGATCGCAGTTCGCGCTCAAAATATTTTAGACAATGCAAGAATTTTACCAACCATTGAAAAGTTGAAAGACGAGTATGACTTGTTGTATGGGACAACCGCAATACCTGCAAAAAGGCCTTCCAATATAAAGAGAAATGTATTGAAACCCTCTGACTTTGCAAAGTTAATTTCCAACGTTAAAGGGAGAGCGGTGATATTGTTAGGCAGGGAAAGCAGTGGATTATCAAATAAAGAGTTAGAGTACTGTGATGCAGTGATTACGATACCCGCGTGTGAAGACTATCCAACATTAAACGTGGCAACCGCTGGCGCAATATTGTTCTATGAACTCTATAAAAATAAGGCTAAAAACGAGGGCTTTCCTACGATTGACAAAAAAACTAGGAGACTAATTTTAGAGAAGTTTACGAAAATCGTCTCTCAGACTAATTTGCCAGAGTATAGAAAGAAACTTGTAGGGAAAGCGTTCAAAAACATCTTAGGAAAAAGTATTATAACAAAAAAAGAGGCAGGACTACTCATCACGGCGTTAAATAGAGTAGAGAAGGAACTCGCAATAAGAGTTGGGAAAGATTGGTAACAAACCTTCCAGCAAAGTCAAAAGCGCTTTGGGCAAAGGCTATGCTCGAAAAGGATCCAAAAATTAAATTAGAACTTTTAAAGCAATTCTATAGTTCATTTCCAAAGCACAAATCTACCGAAAAACTTGAGATGCAACTAAAAAGGCAAATGAGAAGTTTAGAGGATGAAATTGAAAGGCGGAAGAAAAAACATGCTAAGGTAGTAAATATATGGGGTATAAAAAAGGAGGCAGACTTGCAGCTAGGAATCATAGGTAAGCTTAATGAAACAATAGAGTACTTCAATAAAGTTACAAAGATGCAAGTAGATTTTTTCGAAACTTTTGCTCGACCAATAGTAGGGACAATAAAAGCCGACTCCATTCTTTTACAAACCATACTATGCCCTTTTGATTCGCAAATAGGAGAAAGCAAGCAGAAAAAAATAGGTAACTTATTGGGTAACATAGATTTACTAATGATTATTCTACCAGAAAGTGGGCATTTAGAGTATTTGATAGATGTAATCAATTGGCTTTCACAATATAACATAACTATTACTTTACTAAAGAAAGATGTTAAGATAGAGACTACTGGAACAGGCGGGATAAGAGTTGTAGGAAAATCTAGATTTTGTAGCGAGAATGAAATAAAGCAGTTCTTATATGAGTATAAAATAATGAATGGAATAATCAAAGTGTCAGAAGAGACTACATTAGAGGACATTGAGTCTACAATATTTGGACAGGTCAGTAAACCGGGGATTATTTTATATAGAAATTCTAAGCAAGAAATTGATGTTAGAAGCAACTATAAGAACATCTCTTTAGTACCCCTAGAGTCTGATAAACATGATTTATTAAAAATCATATTAGACACTTTAGGTCTAATTAGGGTTTACACCAAAAGGCGTGACACAGAAATAGCTGAGCATCCAATACTTGTAAAAAAAGGTGCGCCGGTTATAGAAGCAGCAAAGATTATTCATAAAGAACTTGCTGAGAACTTTCTTTATGCAAAACTCATAAGAGCGAAAGAAGAAATTAAAGTTGGTAAATATTTTATATTAAATGATGGAGATATTATTGAAGTTAGGTCGAAGTAGACGACTGCATTTAAAGAGATGTATCGTCTCATATATAAAGTGCTCATTCAAAATTTCTACACAATAAAAACCATTTTTTCTTATAAAACTTTGTACCTCTTGCAAATTTGATAACGATGACGCGACAAAAAAGATAACTCCATCAGGTTTTATTATTTCGAAGGAGTCGCGGAGAAATTTTAATAAAATTTCATTACCACCAATTCCTCCATCTACAGTAATATCAACAAAGTCTTCAGATGGAAGGTAAGGTGGGTTAAATATTATTGTATCAAAATAGGCCCCAATGAAACATTGAGCAGAATCTCCACAAACAAGTTCTATATCTGGAAGATATTCCTTGACATTCTTTAAAGTAGTAAGCTCGATATCGACGCCAACATAGGTTTTGACGCGGTCTAATAATTTTTCAACAACCTTTCCTGAACCAATTCCAATTTCTAAAACATTACCAAGTTTAGAGATTTGTTCTAAGCCCTTTATAAGAAGGAATGTATCTTCCGCAGGCACATACATAGGGAATCAAATCTTTTCGGACAGGAATATAGCTAAAGCTAAATATTCATCTGGTAATAAACTTTCAATTCTTTTTTCCTTTAAGCTTGTGATACCATTCTCGTTGGTTAAATTTGTGCATGACATATGTTTCAACATAGTATTAACCTTTTTTCCCCTAAAAGTCGACAGGTAATTGATTCGTTTTATTAATAGTTCATTAAGGGGTTGGTTAACTGGTTCTATCTTCAGAATAACAGAATGGACTTTGGGGACGGGGTGGAAAGCTATTGGTGGCACTTCATCAAACAAAGAAAATTTAAAGGCAAGTTGTGATATTACTGATACAGCTCTATAGCTTTTTGTTCCAGGTTGTGAAGTCAGCTTCTTTACAAAGTCCTTCTGCAGCATCACAGTTGCAGATTGGAATGTCTTTGAAGCGAGCCAGTAGATAAATTTTCTTGAAATTGAATATGGGAGATTAGAAACAATCTTGTTGAAATTTGTTATACACGAGAGGCCATCTCCGTTGAAGAGAAACAAATTCTTATATGATGCCAGCTTTTCTTTTGCTTGGAGATATAGTTTTTTATCTATTTCAAAGGATAACACCTTCTGTGCCTTCTCACATAAAAGGCGGGTTAGATCCCCATAACCTGTACCAATTTCTAATACAACATCAGAAGGACCTACTTCAGCAATTGATACCATACGTTCAAGGTAGAATGGTATGACAATAAAGTTCTGACCTAATCTTTGACCATGCTTCATCGAAGTTCCTCTGATTTAACCAGTTTACTCTTTACCTTCTTAAGTCTATAGAAATCCTCCCTTTCCATTTCCTTTATTCTAAACGAAACAAAAGAAATCGACCTTTCTATAGAAGGAATTGTATAATATTTTAGTGCATTAACACGCCTTTTGGTTGACCTAATAGCCCTAGCTAATGCAAAAATGATTTCTTGAAGTTCTACTAGTTTAATTAAAGTGGTCACCATGTTTTCGATTTTTGCAAACAGATCTTCAGCCTTCGGATAAAGCTCTAAGACTTGCGAATAGAAGCTGGAGAAAGTCTTCTTCATTGAAATGGTAATCTGAGGAAAAGAAATACCCATAATCGAATTAAAAGAGATATTTGCCTCCAAAGAGTCTTCCATTAGATTAGTGAAAGTTGAGAAGCTCTGCTGAGTCGAAAAGGCTTTAACTTCGGGTATAGAAATATATGTTTCCTTTAAAAATGCTGAAACTTTCTTTGATTGCTCTAAGTAGTCGGTTACATACTTTGATAATTCTAACATTAGAACATCTAATTTCTGTTGAAGGAGCTTCTGGCCTTTCTGAGCTACTAGTAGTCTTTTCTTAAGCTTTAATAGTTCACTTCTGGTTGGCTTCACTTGAGACAAAGGATTACACACCTAATTTAGGTTTAGGTAAGTACTTTTCGATTATACGGGGACTGATCCTTTTTAATTCACTTTCTGGAAAACTGGAGAGAAGACGCCACCCAATATTTAAGGTTTCTTCTACACTTCTTTCTTCATATTTACCCTGTGATACGAATTCTCTTTCAAACATTTCTGCAGCGTGGAGGTACAGATGATCCTTTTCTGACAAGGCTTCTTCTCCGATCACTGCTACAAGGTCTCTTAGACTCCTCCCTTCCGCATATATATAATAAAGTTGATCTGAAACTTCTCTATGGTCTTCCCTTGTCTTATTGGGACCTATAGCTTCCTTCATAAGCCTAGAAAGGGATGGAAGAACGTCTATTGGAGGATATATTCCCCTTCTATGTAAACTTCGATCAACTATGATCTGTCCCTCAGTGATGTACCCTGTAAGATCTGGGATAGGATGAGTGATGTCATCGTTAGGCATAGTGAGTATTGGCATTTGTGTTATTGAACCGTTCTTTCCGTGAATTCGTCCTGCACGCTCATAGATTGTGGCAAGGTCGGTATACATATATCCTGGGTAGCCCCTTCTACCAGGGACTTCTTCCCTTGCAGCTGATATTTCCCTGAGCGCTTCGCAATAGTTGGTCATGTCGGTGATTAGGACTAATACGTGATAATCTTCTTCAAATGCTAGATATTCTGCTGTTGTGAGAGCGAGCCTTGGCACTAGGATTCTCTCGATTGGAGGGTCGTCAGCCAAGTTCACAAAAAGGATGGATCGATTCAAAGTACCACTTTCTTCGAAGGACTTTCTGAAGAATCTTGCCTCATCAGCAGTAATCCCTAAAGCTGCGAAGATTAGTAGAAACTTTTCCTCTGTTCTTTTGGTTTTTGCTTGTCTTGCTATTTGTGCTGCAATATCATTATGTGGAAGACCGTTACCAGAAAATAGAGGGAGTTTTTGCCCTCTTGATAAAGTATTCATCCCATCTATAGCGGATATACCTGTTTGTATAAAGTCGGTAGGGTATGCCCTTGATTTAGGGTTTATCGGTGAACCATTAACGTCAAGCTTCTCCTTTGGAATTATTGGAGGGCCGCCATCAATAATTTTTCCAGACCCGTCGAATGTCCTTCCAATCAAATCGCTTGACACTGGCAGAGAAACAGGCTCTCCTGTAAACCTCACAGTAGTATTCTCTAAGTTAAGTCCGCTGGTACCTTCGAAAACTTGAATCACAGCCATTTCAAAAGAGGTTTCAAGAACTTGACCTCGTCTAAGAACTCCATCGGAAGTTAAAAGTTCAACGTACTCGCCATAAGATATGTTTTGGGTCTTTTGAACAAAAAGTAGTGGCCCTGATATAGCAGTCACTGTTGAGAAGTCTTTTGTAATTGTAGGGTACCTACTCAAAATGAGTCTCCTCCAATAAAGATGCCATTTCTATTTTAAGTGATTCTTCCATTTTATTATAGAACTGATCAAACTCCTCGTTAGAGATCATTTGCATCCTACTAAGATCTCTAGTTGACTTCAATGAAGATATCTTACTTAAAGGGACACCAGAATTTATAAGTTCTTTCGATTTTAAGTAATAATATGATAAAAGTTTCATCATTTTATAATTCTTTTTCAAGCTACAGTATGAATCAGTTAAAGAGTAAGCATGCTGCATCAGATAGTCTTCTCTTATCTTTTTAGCGTATTCCATGACCAGCCTTTGACTTTCTGAGAGTGCATCAGGACCGACGAGTCGTACAATTTCATTAAGTTCTTCTTCTTGCTGAAGAATTTGCATGAATTCCTTTGTCAAAGCACTCCAATCAGATGCAAAATTCATATCAAACCATGAATCAAGATCACCTTTATATAACGAATAGCTTGTCAACCAATTTATAGAGGGAAAATGCCTTCTCTGAGCCAATGTGGTATCTAAAGCCCAGAATACTTTAACGACCCGCAAGGTGCTTTGAGTTACTGGTTCCGAAAAGTCAGCACCAGGGGGAGAAACTGCCCCTATAACTGAAACCGAACCATATCGCCTATCTGAACCCAAAACTTCACAACAACCAGCTCGTTCATAAAATTCCGATATTCTTGATGATAAATAAGCAGGATAGCCCTCTTCTCCAGGCATTTCTTCTAAACGACTGGAGATTTCCCTTAAAGCTTCTGCCCATCTTGAAGTTGAATCAGCCATTAAAGCGACGTCATATCCCATATCTCTATAATATTCTGCTAGTGTCATTCCGGTGTAGATACTCGCTTCTCTCGCAGCAATTGGCATATTACTCACATTTGCAATTAAGATTGTTCTATACATCAAAGGAAGACCGGAATTTGGATCTTTTAGCTGCGGAAATCTTTCTAAAACTTCTGCCATTTCATTTCCTCTTTCTCCACATCCGACGTACACAATGACCTTTGCGTCAGCCCATTGGGAGAGTTGATGTTGCATTACTGTCTTCCCAGTTCCAAATCCTCCTGGTATTGCAGCAGTCCCACCTTTAGCTATTGGAAAAAGGCCATCAATTATTCTTTGCCCAGTTATTAGAGGGAGAAAGGTGTCGACCCTCCTTTTTATGGGCCTAGGCTTCCTTATAGGCCATTTTGTGATCATATTGACTTTAATCGATTCACCATCAGTCATTATCTCCGCAATTTCCTCTTCAACAACATAGTCCCCTTCATCTACGATTTTCGAAACCTTTCCTAACTTTACACCTGTTGGGACCATAATTCCATGTTTTTCTAAAAGTGGATTTTCATTTACGAATCCTAATATGTCACCTGATTGAACATAATCATTAATTTTCTTGGTGGGAGTAAAGTGCCATTTCTTCGTCTTTGACAGGGGGTCAGGATATTTTCCTCTTTTAATAAAAAACCCAGATTCTCTTTCAAGAACTTCTAATGGACGCTGAATTCCATCAAATATCTGATTCAAAAGACCTGGGCCTAGGATAACTGATAGGGGGGCCCCTGTCCTGAGAACAGGTTCACCAGGAGCTAGTCCAGTGGTCTCTTCATAAACTTGAATTACTACATGATCACCACTTATCTTAATTATTTCACCTATCAAATTTAGCTTACCGACTTTAACAACTTCATACATGAATGAACCCGTCATATTTTTTGCAAAGACAACAGGGCCGACCACCTTCTCTATGGCACCTACTTGCGATTCAAGCTTTTGCATCAGATCACCGTCTTAAATACTATAACCGACCCATTTTAAATATTAAATACTTTTGTTGAATAAAAATCAAAAGGCTAAATATTAGATAAGTAAGGGCTTAAATACCTAGTGACAAAGTATGACAACCGCATATGAAGTTCCTGCTGATATGTTGATAAAGAGGTTAGCAGAGCATATTAAAAGCAATGTAACACAAGTTACACCCCCTGAGTGGGCATTTTACGTTAAAACTGGTTCTCATACAGAAAGACCGCCAACTGACAAGAATTGGTGGTATAATAGAGCAGCATCTCTTCTAAGAAAGATTTACTTCTATGGACCCATAGGAGTCAATGAGTTAAGGTCTGTTTATGGAGGGGGAAAAAGTGTTGGATACGCTTTGAGACACCATAGGGATGCTGGAGGGGCAGCTGTGAGAAAAGTTATCCAACAATTGGAAAGTGCGGGTTTAGTTACTAAGCTTGATAAGAAAGGAAGGGTTTTAACAAGTAAAGGGAGAAGTTTAGTAGATAGAATAAGTAAAGAAATTTTTGAAGAAATAGTGAAAAGCAAACCAGAATTAAAGAAATATGGATAGTGACCTTCAAATGAGCGGATATGAACCTGCTAAACAGTCAAAGGAAGATGAAGAAAGGAGGTTACTTAGGCTTCAAATTCTCAAGATATACTTAACCTCTGAGGCAAGGCAACGCCTTAATAATGTGAGAATGGTTAGACCTGAATTAGCAGATTTTGTTGAAAATCAAATAATACAACTAGCTTCAACTGGAAAACTTAAAAGACAAATAACTGATGAAGAAGTTAAAGAAATATTAAGTAACATAGCAGAGAAGGAGCGGAGGGAGTTTAAAATAAGGAGGATATAACCATGGGATCGATAAAGAGCAAAGGAATAAAGAAACGGTTAATAGTTGAGAATAAGATGTCCCAAAAGGTCCCTACTTGGGTTATGCTGAGGACGAAGATGAAAGTTAGAGCTAACCCTAAAAGGAGAAACTGGAGGAGAAATAAACTAAAACTCTAAGGTGAGAGAAGGTGTCTGAAAAGGAGTTTGAAGAAAAAATCATAACAGTCCCCCTTTGGAAGGCTTACAAGACTGGAAAGTATAGAAGGACAAAAAAGGCCATCTCTGTTTTAAAAGGAGAAATTTCTAAACTATTAAAGGATAACGAATTTATTGTAGATACCAAGGTAAATGAAGAACTCTGGAGTAGAGGAATTAAAAACCAAAGAAGAAGACTATCAGTTAGAATCAAAAAGCGTGAAGACGGAAAGATTATAGTTACATTACCTTAGACAATAAATTTTCTGTACGCATTACCACATTTTAAGCATAAAATTTTAACATGCAACTTTGGTTTATTTACTATTCTGATCTTTGAGTCCATACCAGGTAATAAAGGAGACTTGCATTTTCTGCAGAAAAAAATTTTATAAGGATAAGCAAGCCTTATGTTAAACTTTAATAAGATTCTTTTAATAATTTCTAGTTGTTGCCGACTTACTTCAGGATTAGATGAAGAATAGTTAATAGCATTTAGAAATAAAGTTTTTACTCTTTCTTGTGCAATCCTTTTTTGCAGTCTTCTACTTTTGTTCACACAGGTCCATTCGATAATGTTAAATAAAAACATGATATGACAACAGTGATAACTGTTTGGCTAGAATTACATATATTTTAGCAGAATCCGCGTTAGAAACGATTCCAAAAGAGATAGCGAATGACAGAATAATTCAATCTTTTTGCAAGAAAAAAGGGAAAGCCCCTGGAAACACGCTTCTTGACCAAAGTTACCACCACAGAGCAATTTTAAAACTTGAAGAATACCAAAAAAGAGGAAGACCAGATATTACCCACTTTTGTCTTCTCGAGGCAACATCGATACCATTATACTTTGAAGAACTTTTAGACGTTTACATACACACAATAAACGACAAAATAATTAATGTAGGGTCCAATGTCAGATTACCTAGGGTATACGAGAGGTTTGTAGGCCTTATTGAGAAGCTTTATCTTGAAAGAACCATAAAATCTGAGGATAAGTTACTCTTAAAGCTACAAGAAGGAACTTTAGACAAGTTGATCAATAAGGTAAAACCTTCAGTTGTAATTGGGCTTTCAAGAGCAGGCAAGGAAGTCACCTGTGAAGATGTAGCAAGAACTGGGTTAAAGTTTGAGAGACCAGCATTTATAGTAGGAGGTTTTGCGAGAGGCACATTCTCTGAAGAAAACAAAAAAAGCATGGATCACCTATTATCTATAAGCCAATATTCACTTGACGCGCATGTTGTAACAGCAAGAATATTGTATGAAGTAGAAAAACAATTAAAAAAATAAATCACATCAAGGAAACTTTGGAATTATATAGTTAGAAAAACATTTAAACTGTACTCCATGCAGATGCTATTGTCAAAGGTAAAGTACTAATCTATTAGAGAATGCGATCGTCGTCCAGTCTGGTCTAGGACATCAGCCCTCCAAGCTGGCAACCCGGGTTCAAATCCCGGCGATCGCACCAAAATTAAGAAACAACTTGTAAGACGTAAAAGTTATAACATAAGTTTATGGTACATGTTTGTGCTAAGCTGCCGAGGTAGCTCAGCCTGGGAGAGCACCCGGCTGAAGACCGGGCTGTCGCCAGTTCAAACCTGGCCCTCGGCATTAGCTTTTCACACCCATTTCCTTTCCGACTTGTTCTTAAAACATTTACATGCGGATGCTCCTGAGACTAGATTTCTGAAGCTCATCAGAAGGAGAAGTTAGATAAAACTTGCTAAATATAAAATGACGAGACGAGGCAAATATTTAAGTTTTGCAGCATCCTTTTAAATGCCCTTCAAGTTTTCTTCTTGTAAAGTTTATTGATTTTTCTTAAAGTTCCAAATAAGCCATAACCATCTAAAGTGTTGTCTAGTTTGAAGTTACCAAATGATTGGGTTAATATGGAAACATTACCTTCTTTATCTGTAAAGGTAACGGGAATAACTGGCCAGCCTGGGCTTCAAGAACATGTTTATCGCCTAAAGCATCGATTAACTCTAATTTAGAACTTATAGGTAATACATCATCATGGAATTTTTGGTCTAGAACATTAGGTGGTGGATCATTAAATTCTCTTGAACCTTGAATAAACGTAGTAGGAGTTACGTTCCCGTACTTTATGAATTCAGATTTGCGACTATCAATAGAAACACGGAAGCTATTTAATTCTTCATCAGAGTATTTCTCAAAGGCTAGTTTTCGAATCTCCTCCTTCCCGAGGAAAAATATTTCTAATGAGTCTTTGCTGTAAAAGTTTGCTCACAAAATGCTATAACTGTCTCATACTAATTTTCCTGAATAAAAAGGATATAAATTTCATAAATGCACATCCATATAATGGGTAAACCATTATGGAAAAGTTAATTTAAAGTATTTACTTATCGTTCAAGTGGCTTAAAGGCGTACGGTAGAATTGACGGGCAAACTGACCTCTAAGGGATGAAGATAAGATTACCGTATGCCGAGAAAACATGGGCCGATGGTACAGTCTGGTAGTTACGCTCGCCTCGCACGCGAGAGATCGCGGGTTCAAATCCCGCTCGGTCCATCTAGAATTCTTTTACAATAACAAGATATGCGCACCAGCTTTGTTAGTAAAAACTTTTAATTCCATTCTATTAACTGAGTAACATGAGAAAATTAGTCCGAAAAGAAAATAAAAAGAATGTTTTAGCAATCAAAGAAGAAGTTGTTAGAGTTGGTAAGTTAATACACGAGCATACCTTGGTTTCAGGAACTGGTGGTACACTCGCTTCAAGAGTACCTGATTCAGAGTTGTTTGTTATAACTCCGAGTGGATTTAACAAGAGTAGACTTTCTCCTGAGCATTTGGTTGTCATGGATTTAAAAGGAGATGTAATTGAAGGAAAACATAAACCATCAATAGAAACTTCCGCGTTTTTAGAAGTATTTAACCAACTATCTAGAGTGAAAGCGATTGTACATACCCATTCTTCTATGGCAATAGCTGCTGGTCTACTAAGAATAGAGATACCTCCAGCAATCGTGAAGACAATAATTGAAATTGGTTCAAAAATACCTTTGGCTAAGTATGCATGCCCAGGGACTAAACAACTAGGGGAAAACCTAGTTGAAGCATTAAAAGATGCTAATGCTGCTTTAATGGAGAGACATGGAGTTTTAGCAGTAGGCCCAGATCTTGAGTCGGCCCTTAATAGGGCAATAATTGTTGAAGAGTTATGTACGCAATATTTAACGGCTAAACTTTTTGGAGAGGTCACTAACTTATCAAAGGAAGAAGTCCAAGAGGTATATGATGTAATCAGAGCTTGGGGAGAATTGAAGAAGTTTAAGAGTATAAGGGATTGGGAGGAAACTCTATCAAAGTACGGGAGAGGTTAGGTTATGTTAGTCTTTCAAATGAGTTATCTTTGATCACGTATATAAATGTAGGCTTCCTTGTGAAAAGCCCAACTTCGATTACACCAGGTTGAAGTTTAATCTTTTGTTCTAGCACGAGGGCATCGTCTATTTTATCAAACTTTACATCTAATATTATATTGCCATTTTCAGTGTAAACAGGAAATTCTCTTGAATCTCTCCTAATCGATGGATAACCTCCAATTGTCATTAGAAAGTCACTTACAAAAGGTTTAGAGAGTGGCGAAATTTCTACAGGTATTGGATAGTTTGTTCCCAAGTTTTTTGTAAGTTTGTTTTCTTGTAAGATTATTAAAGTTCTCTTTGCATTATACATTAATATCTTTTCTTTTAGAAGTGCACCCCCACCACCTTTTATCATATGATGGGTGGTCAATTCTAATTGGTCAACGCTATCGATATATAGTTCAATCTGCTTTAGAGTGGGAAAACTATTTATTTCAAAACCATTTTCTTGTAATTTAAGGAGAATTTGCAAAGAAGATGGGATAAATTTGATCTTCTTATTTACCTTTAAAGAAGAGAGGGCGTCTATAAAACTTGAAATGGTGCGTCCACTCCCTATCCCTACGTATGTTAAAACATTTATTTCTTTTAGTAATTCATTTGCTAAATTTAACATTACGTTAGTGCCCAATTTTCTTACCCTTCTTCTAGCTCTATTTGTTCAAGTTTTTCAAGAGCTTTTAATATTTCTTCTCTATATTGTCTAAGCTCCCGGTCAACAGAGGATTCTAAAACGCGTTGCGATTTCTTTTCAACCTTAGGGGTGGAAGTGGTTGTTTGTTGGGCAGCCATTTTTTCTTGAACTTGTATCGGCCCCCTCAACTTCTGTGTATCTAATCTAACCAATGCTTTTTCAAGTTTTTTATCAACCTCTTCTATTTTTCTTGTGAGTAAGGTAACTAATTCGTTTCTTAAATGTTCTAACTCGCTGACTTCAATAATGAGCTCGATATCATCGAGCTTTTTATCTACTTCTTGCAAACGATCTTTATATTTTTTGACCAAAGAGTCTCTTTCTTCTTTAGTTACTTGACCTTGTACTTCAAGTTCAAAGACCCTAGTTATTGCATTGCTCAGTAGGTCTTTTTCAAGTAACAGAGTTTTCAATTCCTGTTTTGCGGTTTTTGATTCTTCTGCAGAAATAGTTTGTGGTTTTATTTGGGGTTGTTTTATCTGTACAGGTTTTGTAGAGGTTTTGACTCTGTACTTTGATACGTAATATCCAATGATAGTACCTGAAGATATACCAAAGGCTATCCCAATTAATATATCATTAACAGACATCTTTCAATAATCCTTTCTCTGCACATAATTAAATGTATTGGTAGAAAATCATTATCTGAGTTTTTTTGTTTCGCCAAATCCGCAGCTTGCACATCTACCCTTTCGAACGTGGAAAGAGGGTTTTCCGCATCGTCTACATATTGTATGAGTTCTTTTTGCTCTTCCTTTAAGACCAAAAGAGGTTGTTCCTTTCATCAGAAGTCACCTAGGGGGAAGGGGAAATTAATATAACGTTATCTCCTCTTACAACTATAGTACCTAAAGGGTTAGTTTTGCCATCATCCATAATTTCTTCAGATTGTTCAAGAAGGAAGTTCATGTGTTGGTCATAACCCTTTAGCACGCCTCTAATAGCACGTCCTCCCTTCAACTTTATTAATACAATTTTACCTAAACTTTTTTCTAACATTTTTACTGCAAGATCAAGGGACAAATGGATCGCCTGGTGATATCAACTCCAAAACTCCTATTTATTTACCTTACCTTTTTGATAAAGTTTAAGAACAAAGTAATTAAGAAAAGATAAGATGCGTGAATCTTATATATCGAAAAAAGATGCAAAGAGATTAATTGAGGAGGTCAAAGAGCAGCTTAAAATTCAAATTGATGTTTTAAAAGAGAAAGGTAATAAGGTAGTTGAATTAGAAAAAAATGTTCAAATATTTGTATTTGATAGAATTGTAATTATTAAGAATGGCGATATTTTATTTCCAGCATTGACGTGTGAAGAAGATTTTTTAGCCCAATTACCATATGTTAAAGTTGACAAAGAGGCAATACCCCATATATGTAAGGGAGCTAAAGTTATGAGACCTGGGATAGTTTATTTTGGAAAAGAGTTTGAAAAGGATGACGTAGTTTGCATAAAGGATGTAGATCACAACAAGTTTATCGCTGTCGGGAAAGCGCTAATGAGAAAGACTGATGCAGAGAATAGTGTTAAAGGAGTTATATTTAACAATCTCCATTACGTAGGAGATAAGTATTGGGAGACTCTAAAGGCTATTAAACCACAATAAAATATTATGTAAATTTGAGTTTATTTAATATGATTTCCATACACTCTTTAGGAGAGTGAAGATCGGTATCTATTATAATCCCATTTAATGGGGTTTGGAACCTTGACCAAAAACTTGCGATAGTGTTTTCTGGCACCTGCTCTTCTGGTTGACGGTTCTTATTTCTTTCGATCAATGTTAATAGGTCCGCTTTCAAAGCAACTACTAAATAATTTACCTTATAGTATTTAGCAACAATTATGGCTCTCCTTCTATAATTTTCTTTTAGGAATGTACCATCTAGTATAACATTATAACCTTGAGGCAGAAGTCTTTTTGTTATGTAATAGAGAACGGAGTAGACGAATCGGCTTTCGCTTCGTTCATGTGTCGGGTTGACTATCATCCTGCGTATTATGTCTGTCTGAACATGTATTGTGGGCCTAGACTTGGTTAATTCGTTGGCTACCATATTAGCGATAGTGGTTTTCCCAACACCAGAGGGGCCACAAAATATTATTAGGTAATTCTTGAAGGTTTGGCTCATCAACTAAGATTTTGATATCTAAAATAAGAGCTTTATTAGAATGGTAATACCTAAATTTTTTTGTCAAAAAGATTAACATTAACTAACGTTTAATAAGAAGGACTTAAATGTTATACCAGAAGGCGTTTAGACCCTTGGCAAGTGAATTGGTTAATAAAGACAAAGGTCAAAATGTGAAGATGATGTTGAAAGCCTACCCATTGAGAGCTTCAACTGAAGTAGATAAGGTAAAGGAAGACATAGAGAACAACATCATAGTCATTTTAAGGATAACGCCTTTGGCTCAAAGAAATATTGAGGAATTAAGAGAGGCGGTTAGTAAACTTTACGAGATTGCGACTACTATTGGTGGAGATATAGCTAGGCTTGGAGAAGATAGAATAATAATTACTCCTCCCTCTGTTTCAATCTGGCGGGGTTAGACTAAACGGATAGTCTCTAAATTAGAGGGGGCAGTGGCAGGTAGACGGAAGAGTCTGCTCACATTACTACTAACATTTAAAGTCTTTACTTTCTCACCATGATTTATTATCACATTCTTAAGCTTTGGTCTCAGCTTAGAAATGAATCTCATAATCTGATTATAGTCGCTATGCCCACTGAAACCTACAACCTTGTCTACTTCACATTTCACATCAATTATCTTGATCTTCCCGTCTTCATCAATAATGCTTATCTGCTTTGCATCGTCAAGGACACGACGCCCTAAGGTTCCCCCAATCTGATAAGATACAAACAATATTTTATTAAGTTCATCGCTGGCAAGTTCTTCAAAATACCTTATTGATGGACCACCTTCAAGCATACCTGAAGTAGCCATTATTATCGCAGGACCTTGTTGTAACGCTTCTTCTCGCTCATCTGGTTTGTTTATTACAGTGAAGTATTCAGATTCAAAAGGATTTATACCTTTATCGACTATTGACGATCTTATTTCAGAAGAAAGATAATCTGGGAAAGCTACATGAATTGCAGTAGCGTCTGTTATCATTCCTTCTATAAAGACGGGGGATTCTATTAGCTCCTTCGACTTTAGATACGAATCAAGAACAAGCATAATTTCTTGTGCTCGCCCTACTGCTGGGACAGGGATTAACACCTTTCCTCCTTTAGCTAAGGTATTATTAATAGAGTTAACAAAGTATTTTTCTACTTCCTGCCTTGATGGCATTATATCTTCCTTTCCTCCATATGTACTCTCAACTATCACCGTTTCAACTCGAGGAAAACCATATTGAGCAGCGTCCAATAACTGAGTCTTTTCGAACTTAAAGTCACCTGTATAAACAAGATTGTAAACACCTTCTCCAAAGTGGAGATGAACTGATGATGAACCAAGAATATGGCCTGCGTTATTTAATATCAGCTTTGTATCGGGAGAAATGTCGGTTACCGAACCATATGGTAAAGGGATACAATGCTGTATTGTTTCTCTTAAGTCCTTCATATCGAAGAGGGATAGCGCACTTTCAGAGGAAGAAACTTTGATGAAATCAGCTAGAAGCAGAGCCATTAGGTTTAAAGTGGGCTCAGAACAATAAACTGGGCCATTATATCCGTACTTAAACAGAACTGGAAGAAAACCGCAATGATCTAGGTGTGCGTGACTTATTATCACAGCATCCAATTCCTCTAAGTTCGTTAAGTACATATCAAGCCTTGGGAAAGCATCTATAGATTCTTTTGAGCCGGGGTTTATTCCACAATCAATTAGAATGTTGCTTTCGTTCGTCTTAACATATACACAAGAACGACCAACTTCTTGAAAACCACCTAAGAAGGATGTGATTACTTCTATTTTACTGGTAAGCTTAGGTCTGAAAATATACTCCCCGACATTTTTTAATATCTGTTCTCTATCATTTGATTCAGTCTGAATGACGTGATAAACCTGCTCTAATCCCTCTGATTTCATAGAAAAGGTCTTCCTAAATTTTGGTCTCCACCCTGTATCTGAGAATATTTGCTGGTTCAGTTCTGCGATCGAAGAATACACTTTGTGAAGGTTTTTAACTTCTACGAACACTTCACCAAGGACTTTATCAAAAACAAAACGCTCTATCACCACATCTTGGGGAAGCTTTTGTATTATGATGGATTCTGTTTCCCCCTCGTTCTTCCTAATTGATTTGTCAGCTCTTATCACAACTCTTTTTTTGAGATTTGAAACTATATCTGATATTACGAAACTATTCTCCGCAAAAAATTTCGGATTCTTGGTATATACTGCAAATCTTGGTCCTTCGTATTCAATTTTGGTGACGCCTGCCTCTTGAGGGATGCTTTGTAAAAAGATAGCTCCAGAGACCTTCTCAACATTATCCTTCTGTTGCAATTTGTTATCTACCACATCTCCTTTAACAAGTCGTCCTTAGTTTTTTCGTCAAGTTCTTTATAACCTGTCTGGTCAATTATGCTAACATCAAAACTTTCTCCAGTTGCTGTGTCCCTCTTCATAGCCGCAAGAACAGCTTTCGCAGCGATCTTTACGCCTTGTTTAACATTAATGTTCGGAGAGTACTCAGTTTCCAAGATTGAGTAAGCTATAGGCGAACCGCTGCCTGTAGAAACCATTTTTTCTTCTGTCAAAGAACCAAAAAAGTCTATTTGATATAATGATGGTAAGTTACCGTCCATTCCACCTATTATGACTTGAGTTATATATGGGAAAAGTCGATTTGACGAGAAGATATTAGAGGCTAGTGTAGCCGCAGCTTTTATTGGGATTTTAGTTTGATGTTCAAGTTCGTATTTCTTGACGTAAAAACGGAGGATATCTATCACGTTTTGTGCGTCAGCAACAGTTCCTGCTATTGTCATAGCTAAGTTATCTGAAATCTGATATAGTTTCCTTCCCTTTTTATGCGCCACATAACCATCAGAGGTTACCCTAGTGTCTGTGGCGAAGACTACTCCGTCCATACAGACTAAACCAACCGTTGTCGTCCCGCGATATACTTTAGGGACTTTCTGGTTAAAATTTGTCATCAAATTGATTCATCGCACTCTTAAGAAGTCTTACTTCATCGCAAGTATTTAATTAGGGTTTAAATAAATGTTTCCAAAACCTATTGTTTGATGGACTCACATTTTATGGAGTTTCCGAGAGCCGTAGTCGTTGGAAAGGGTGTAATCAAAGACCTAGGCATGTTCTTATCAAGGCTTAAAATGCCTAAAAGGGTTTTAATTATAAGTGATGAACTTATTAAAAAGATGTATGGAGAAAAGGTTGAAAATGCATTAAGTTCAGAAAAAATTGAATATTTTTGGAAAATAGTTAAGATAGCAGATTTCGCAACTGTAAAAGAAGTAGAAAAGAAAATTATAGAACTGGATGTTGATTTAGTTATTGGAATGGGAGGAGGAACTTGTATAGATATAGCTAAACTATCTGCTCAAAGTTATAAAAAATCTTTTATTAGCGTACCAACAAATGCTGCGCATGATGGTATAGCAAGTCCATTTGCGTCTATAAAAGATAGTGGTAAGCCTTATTCTATAGTTTCTTCTGCCCCTCTCGGTGTTTTAGCTGATATAGATATAATTTCCTCTGCGCCAGAAAGATATGTGAAGAGTGGTTGTGGCGACTTACTAGCCAAGTTGACTGCGGTAAAAGACTGGCAACTGGGTCGGGACGAAAAAGGAGAATACTATGGCGAATACGCAGCTAACCTTGCACTTTTAAGTGCGCAAGTCATTTTGAAAAATTCTGAACAAATAGGAAAAAATGTGGTTAAAAGTGTTAGAGATGTTGTTGAAGCGCTTATTAGTGCTGGAGTAGCGGCAGGAATAGCCGGTAGCAGCAGACCATGTAGTGGGTCAGAACATCTTTTCAGTCACGCTTTAGATGTCATCGCACCAAATAAAGGATTACATGGAGAGAAATGTGGAATTGGAACAATCATAATTTCAAAATTATATAATATGAATTGGCAAGAAATCAAGGAGGCTTTGACTAGGATAGGTGCTCCAACAAAGCTGTCTTCGATTGGTGTTACCAAGGAAGAAGCAGTTGAAGCTTTGCTACTCGCACCTAATTTAAGGGAAAGGTACACTATTTTACATAAGAATCGGCTGTCTAAATCAGAGGCAAAAGACCTTTTGGATATTACGGGGGTTGTTTAGGCGTACATTCTCCATGTATAGCCACATTTAGTGCATCTGTAGAATTGGGTTGGCGGTTCATCACCACTCCTTGTCTGTAAAAGCCACCAGTAAGCTTTGTTGTTAGAGCACTTAGGGCATTCTATTTCTATAGTAGGCATGGTCTCAATCTTTGATTCTGTTTCACTAAGGATTTTAATTGTTGGATTCTCCTCTTTTTTGACTTCAGAAATTCCGAAGTCTGTTAGGTCGTATACCTTATTGCATCTAGGACAATAATATCTAAGTATCGTTTTCCCTCCTTCTTTGAATTGTTTGATCTTCAATCGCGAACCACATACATCACAGAATTTCATTTTATTTCACCTTAGTCTCCAAAGATGAAGAAACCTCTTCTAAAATTACGTTGATAGATGATTTAACCTCCTTCGCAGCTTTAACTATAGCTTCTTCAGAATGATTGTCCTTTGTTAGAATTTTAATTGAAACTTTCCCAAAAAGAGGGTGTGGTGGTATTACTCCCGCGAAAATAACATCTGGATTTTCTAGTAGTTTATAGCGAAGAGCGTCTGCTACACTCACATCTATATTACCTAAATCATATTCTTTGGCAAAATTCTTCTTTCCAGATGACATTTCTCAGTTGCACCTTTGTTTAGACGTTTTTAAACCTTCCGAAATCGTCAGCTATTTTTCTTTCATCTAACATTCTACATTGTGTGCACAATATTCTTCTACCACTTAGTTGGACTGGCCCCCCACAATAACTACATACTGTATGTAGAACACCGTAATGGTCTCCATTGATTGAGAGATGAATGACATTATTAAGCAGGCTAACTACCTTTGCCCGTACGTAATCACCTAATTTTATGACTATTCTCCTTTGATTTCTGTCAGTTTGCTGTTCACGTAACAAAATCATGCCGACAAACTCTGATTTAACTGGGTTACCATTTATTTCCTTTATTCTAACCATTACGAGCCCACTTTGAGATTGATCTACTATACCAGTAACTTCATCCCCAACTTGGGGAACACCGTTTACACGAAGCTTCGGTATAATTGTAACAGCTCTCTTTTCATAATCTATATTAATTTTACCTAATTGTTTAGATCTTATATTATAATCTTCTCGATAAACATTAGATGAGGGAGTAAACTCTTCTATAACACCTACTAAGTCGCCAGGAAGGTAGTAGGTTTTTTTCTTAGATATTGTCATATCCTACCTAGCTCACCAATCTACTCCATATATCTCTATTGTTTAACAGTTCGGGATTTTTTAAATTGCTCAAGGAGCATGTAGCCATAGTCTAATGAGAGAACAGGTTTATCAAAATAATCGTCGCTTATTCTTGGGCAGGCTGTCTCTATGAAAGCTTCAATGTTCTGGAATTCGTTTAATTTGTCATTTGTTATTTCTCTCATGATAACTAGAAAAACATTCTTTCCAATTCTATTTAATTCATTATACAAGTAAAAGGCCTCTTCGTTCTTAAACTGCCCTTCCTTTGCCCCAATTATAATGCCCAAGTCCTTCGCATCCATAGCCCTATAGAAGTTAAGAATTTGATGCTTCTTTATTTTAAGCGCTTCTTTCTCTATCGACAAGACTTCAAGAGTGTATGGGTCAAGCATATAAACAGGCTTTTCCATAGAATTATAAAGACCAGAAGCGTGAAAACGACTTGATCCGATAAAAACGAACGCGTCCACTTTTGAATAGATACTTATGCATGTAGAGAAGTTGCATCCAAATATTTGCCCCCTTTTCAATGGAGGGTTTTCATCTCCTATGAAAACCTCAAACCCTTTAGAAAATAGGAAAGCCTTTGCCGAATCGAGTTTATGAACATGGGGCCCTATAGTACAGAGGCCGAGACGTTTATAGCCCTTAAGTTTAGGTATAGCTTTCTCTAAGACGGGAATGAGGTCTACATCATCAAATGCTTCTATTAGGTAAGTGAACTTGCCAATCTTTTCAAAGGAAGCATTATGACCAATATGAATAGAAAGATCAGCGCCTAAGAGGCGCACGTTTTCCTCACCTAAATCGCAAATTCCATAACATGGTTCACCTGAAAAAACCACTTTAAATCCATGCTCTTTAGCAAATGAGTTCATAAAATTCATACATTTAACGAGAATACCTGAAGGACAACTTACCAAGACTAGCTTGGGCTTTTTTTCTATTAACAGTTTGGTTAACGAATTTTTATCTATGTCTAACATTCTATCCCCTATTCTTAATAAAACGCAAAATTTAATATGTTTGGTTCACGGCGGTGAATTGGCTATGTATAAACAGATAAGAGAAACTTGGAGGAAGATGTATAAAGAAAATCGTTTAGTATTAAAGGCTAAGGCTGAAAAATGGAGAAAGGAAAAAACAATAATAAGAGTTGATAGACCAACAAGACTTGATAGAGCTAGGAGTTTAGGGTACAAGTCTAAACAGGGCTATGTTATTGTCAGAATCAAGTTAAGTAGAAGAGGAAAGAGGGTTGACAGACCTAGATCAGGGAGGAGGCCAAAACATGCAGGTGTAGTAAAAATAAAGCCAAATGTAAATTATAGGAAAACAGCAATAAATAGGGTAAAGGAAAAGTACCCTAATATGGAAGTTCTAAATGCTTATTATGTTTACAAGGATGGAAAGAATATTTGGTACGAGGTAATATTGAAAGAGAGGGGTTAAACCTTCGTTGAAGCGATCGCTTCGAACTCACCTACATCTTTTGTTTCTTTGATTACTGCTTCTATAGCGTCAATGCTTGCCTTATCATCCATACGTAAATCCAATATTAGAGCGTTTAACCCAAAAGCAATAGGCTCGGTCCTATATTGACCAACTTCAGCTTTTCCTTCGATCTTCTGTCTTATCTCGTTATAAATAGCCTGGAGATCTACGTTTATGTCTGTTGGAAATATTTTATATCTAATCACCATTTTACCCAATTTTTTTCACCTACGGTCCTTCAAACCCGCAATTAACACATTTATATGCTCGTGCAAATTCTCTACATTTTTCACATCGCCATATCTGGACAATGCCGCAGTTAGGACAATAGAACTTTACAGCCTTTTCATCGAATGAAATAGGCCTATTACATGAGGTGCATTTAGGGTATTTTGCGGAAGACACACCACGCACTCTCTTATTTTAATAAATAAAGTTTACCTTTTTGATGTCATAAATGCATGATACTCTTTAAAGACGTTATCGAGCCGCTAAATATCGTTTTTGCAATTGACAAAAATGATTTAACTCCAATAGCCTGGATTAGAGAGGATATGTGGAAGTCATAATCCATTTCAAGATCGATTTGATCTGAATAAGACCTTTGAACCAAACTAAATAGACGCTCTATATCATCATTCTTTATTTTTTCATAATAGCTTCTAGCTAACTTCATATATTCAATTTCTTTTTTGAAAAATCTGAACCAAACTTTTTCATATCTATTGATCAGAGAGTTTGTATTATTATTAAAACTATAGACTAATGCCTTTGAAGCTAGTACAGAGGCAGTTCCTCCGAAATAAATCCCGCCACCTGTAGTAGGTTTCGTCTGGCCGGCTGAATCGCCCACATAAATAACCTTGTTATTTATAAAATGCTTGATCGGGCCGTTAACTATTATGGGAGCTGAGTTGAGGTTAAAAATTTGCTTTATGTTTACTTTCTCTAAGAACGATTTAAAACATTCTGTTGGATTGGTCTTGGTCGCTAAACCAACTTTAGACATATATTCGTTGACTGGTATGATCCAAGAAAAAAATGAGGGTGCAAATCTTTCATCAAAAAACACATGGATGCAATCTGGTTCATAGCCTTTATAAAACCCCCTCGCTTGAATACCTTTTAGAAGGGTTTGTTTATCAGAAAATGATGCGACTCCTCGGGCATCAATCAGATACTTAGAGTAAAAGACTTCTCCATTTCTTGTCTTGACTTTAACGAAAGAAGAATTTTGTTGTATAGTGTTAACAGGCTTAGAAAATATAATTTCTGTTCCATTTTTGATTGCCTCCTCTGCCAAGTAGTTGTCAAGGTTATAGCGATCTAGGATCAAGATATTAGGATTTTTTAGGTTAATTACTATCCTTGAGTCATTTGGAGAATGGAGCATAATTTTTGAGAATCGATTTTGAAGAAATCTTTTTAATGGAAACAACCCTAGATTTTTTAATGACGCCAAAGAAGCGACGCCGCTACATCTATCTGGATATCCGATTTCGTTATGTTCTTCTAGGACCTTAGTTTGTATACCTTTACTTGAAAGTTCTTTAGCGCATAGTAATCCTGAAAAGCCACCTCCAGCTATAATTATATCGGAGTCTTCAACCATTATGATTAGCCTTCTTTTTTTAACTAATAAAAGTTAATTCAATTTTTGCATATAATTTAGTGTATATGAAGAGCAGCTTTCTGAACAACCTCTGAAAGTGAGGGGTGTATGTGAACTGTTTGTCTGATACTGTTTATTGAAGCTGATCCTGTTCTCATAGCAACTAGTATCTCATGAATTAAAATTGAAGCATTTGTGCCTAATATATGACAGCCAAGTATCGTATTAGAATGACCATCGATTAGTAACTTTACAAATCCATTTCTATCTTCTATAGCTGAGCCCATTGCTGTATCAGTATAACTAGCACGTCCCACAAGGTAGTGGATATTTTTCGCTTTTAATTGTTGTTCAGTATAGCCAACAGAAGCGATCTGAGGAGATGAAAATATTGCATGTGGTATTGCAGTGTAGTCAACAGCCTTTTTATTTTTATAATTAATAATGTTATGTAGAGCATATCCTGCTTCAAGGTTTGCATTATGTTTAAAGGGATAACGCCCTACAACATCTCCGAGGGCAAAAATACCCTTCACATTGGTTTCAAGAAATTCATCGGTTAACACATTACCAGTGTCATTCACCTTAACGCCCGTCTTCCCAACGTCCAACATATCAGAATTAGGGATACGCCCTGCAGCGACAAGAAGTTGGTCGGAGTACAACACTTTGATTTGATTTTCTTTCATATTCTTAATTGCGACTTTGAATTCACCGTCTTTCTTAGAAACATTTATTGGAAAGGAGTCTAAGTGAACGTTATATTTCATGCTAAATATTTCACTGAATCTTTTTGATAATTCCTCGTCTTCATTAGGAATAAGTGTACTATGCTTTTGAACGATGTTTATCTTTGTACCAAGAGCACCAAAGAAATGAGCCAGTTCAACTGCAATATACCCACCACCAATTATTGTGAGGGCCTTTGGTTGAACCTTTAACCTTAATGCTTCATCGCTTGTAATAAAACCAGATTCCTTTAAGCCGTCAATATTTGGTATTTTAGGCCTACTTCCTGAAGCAATTAATATTTTGTTAGCCCAAATAATCTTTTCCCCTACTTTAAGTGTTTTATAAGCTATAAACTTGCATTCTTCTTTAAATAAAAGAGGGTTCTTAATCCGCTCCAATGAGCTCTCTATCCTTTGTGAATCAAAATCAACTTCTTTTAAGACCCTGTCAACTATTGATTTAAAGTTGATTTTATATTCATTTACTTCTACACCGAAAAGTTGGGCTCTTTGTATGCATTCCATAACATCTGCACTATGAATCAACATTTTTGATGGAATACAACCTCTATTCAAACATGTTCCTCCAAGAGGGCCTTTTTCTATAATTGCGACCTTTAAGCCATATTCTGCTGCCGCAACAGCGACATCTAACCCGGAGCCGCTACCGATAACAATCAGGTCAAACTTTTCCAAATTACATCATTAAACTAGTTTAACTATAAAGGATATATTCATTTTCTATCTACAATATGCCTTATTAATGGTAAAGTTAAGAGTGTTAATACAAATTATATTTATGGCATAAAAATTAATACTAAGTTTAAAGCAGACTTCAAATAGGAATTTGATATGCTAAACAGGAATTACAAGCAATCAATTGTGGTGAGAAACGATTTAAGAATGAAAAAGGGTAAAATTGCAGCACAGGTTGCACATGCTGCTTTAATAAACGCTGAAGAAACAAGAAAGAAAAAGCCAGAATTGTTTAAAAAATGGTGGGAAGAGGGACAAAAAAAGGTTGTATTAAAAGTTGAAAGTTTAGATGAGCTGTTAAATCTTGTTGAAGATGCCAAGAAAATGGATATTTTGTATACGATCATTGAAGACAGTGGACTTACACAAATACCGTCAGGAACGATCACTTGTGCAGCATTTGGACCTGATAAGGAAGATAAAATTGAGAGGGTAACAGGAAAATTGAAATTGCTTTAAATGCTAATCATAAAAAGATAAAAGTAGAACTGTTTTTAATAATTTGGTGAGGAGTTTGAAGATAAATCTAAAGCAGATAGTCATCAGCAAATTGCGTGCAGAAGGACCTATGACAGATAAAGATCTAGTAAACAACCTAAGAAAGGCAGGAGTAGAATTTTCTACAAGGGAATTAAATTCAACTCTTTTGTCTCTTGAAATAGAAGGGCTTATTATGACAAAATGGGCAGGTAAAGATAAAAAGAGAGT
>Ga0129301_1000032_pt1 | contig 66027 bp, 69 predicted proteins | sample ConPoolayeHmetaG_FD_94489 | JGI IMG/M metagenome (GOLD analysis project Ga0129301, IMG submission 94489) | Hot spring microbial mat communities from California, USA to study Microbial Dark Matter (Phase II) - Cone Pool mat layer H metaG ...
GGCTAGGATAGAAAACGTTGAAAATGTACTTTATGGATATTTGGAAGCATCAGAAGAGCTAAAAAAGAAGGGTATAATTAGCTTTTCTGAGGGCTATGTGAAAATTTCCAAAGAATTTGCAGAAGATGCGAAAAAAAGAAAAAGACGCTTCAAAAATCTTTTTAAAACTGCACAAAGAACTTTGTTCTCACATTTATTAGGTGTTTTTCCCGAAACTGTAAGTATACTTTCACTAAATAGAGAGTTTTTTCTCAAATTTCAAAAAACTGCAGAAGAAAAAGCGAGAGTTGTTACTCAGCTTGAAGATTCCAAGAAGTACTTATACATCCCAACAGCTTCAGGACTTGTTCCTTTAGCAGGTACGATGGACATTGAAGCTTTTTCAAAAAAAGTGCTTTCAGCAAGTAAGGATGCGAAAATTGAAGTTGAAGAAATTGGCGGCATTTTGAACGATGTTTATTCTATTAAGATTATTGAAGAAGGTAAAGAGAGAAGAGTTATCGTCAAAAGTTTCAAGGATTGGTCAAGTTTTAAATGGTTCCCACTTACTTTATGGACTGTTGGGACTAGAAGTTTTGCAGTTTTGGGACGTTCAAGAATGGAAAGAGAATACGCAATAAACCAACTGCTACATTCTAACGGTTTTGCGGTTCCCAAAATTCTCCATGTTAACCACGATCAACGTTTAATTTTCATGGAATATGTGGAAGGTGAAAGTCTTGAAAAGATAATAAAACGATTTGTTGAATCGAAAACTGCTGAAGAAAGGGATGAAAATCTTAAAGTGATAAATATGGTTGGTGAGAAATTTGCTCAGGTTCATGCGTTTAACATTTCTTTAGGCGATACGAAGCCAGAGAACATTTTGATTGGAAAAAATGGTGAAATCTGCTTGCTAGATTTTGAACAAGCCTCTAGAAGTGGCGATAAGGTTTGGGATCTTGCAGAATTCTTGTATTATGCTGGTCATTACATTTCACCGTTTGCAGGCACTAGGCCCGCAGAGCTTATTACGAAAGCTTTTGTTGATGGATATTTGAAGGCTGGAGGAAACCCCAAAATCATCAAATCTGCAGGAAACCCAAAATATACAAAAGTTTTCAGTGTATTCACTTTTCCTCATATAATTCTTGCCATCTCCAATGTTTGTAGAAAAATTGGCAAAGAGGAGGCGAAATAGCATGGTTAAGCATGATACAACCTTAACCTTTTATGGTGGAGTGAATGAAATTGGCGGAAACAAGATTCTACTGCAAGATAGGGACGTTAAGGTTTTCTTTGATTTCGGTATGTCCTTTGCTTTAAAAAAACAGTATTATTCGCCGCCATTTCTTTCACCCAAAAGCGAGAAAAGTTTGAAGGAGCTAGGTGTTCTCCCAGAAATTCAGGGCATATATAAGGATGGCAAAGCCCCGGAAGTTGATGCACTTTTTATTTCGCATGCCCACATGGATCATTCTGCTTACACATCCTTCATAAACCGTGAAATCCCAGTCTACTGTGGCGAAACAACAAAGATTATTTTGGATGCTTTAAGTGAGATGCGTAGGGCTGATTTAGAGTTTAATGTTGAAGGCATCAATTTCAGGACTTTTAGAACTGGCGGCAGTATTAACATTGGACATCTAAAAGTTGAACCAGTCCATGTTGATCATTCTGTTCCTGGGGCTTATGGATTTATAATTCACACTTCCAGTGGTGCTGTTGTTTATACTGGAGATTTTAGGCATCATGGAGCCAAGAAAGAAATGACGTCCGATTTTGTGAAGAAAGCTCAAGAAGCCAAGCCTGTAGCAGTTATCACTGAAGCCACTAATATGACTAATGCATCTGTCTCAGACGAAAAGGAGGTTGAAAACAAGTTAGACGAAATTGTTGGGCAAACACATGGTATTGTATTAGCTGATTTTGCTTACACTGATGTTGACAGGTTTAATTCTTTCTATCGAACAGCCAAAAAGAATGGCCGGTGCCTTGTTGTTTCACTCAAGCAAGCCTACTTATTAGAAGCACTGCATAGCGATAAGGGCTTAAGACTTCCAGATTTAAACGATGAGGACCTTTTGATTTTTCGAAGGTCGAAGAAAAAATATGACCTGTGGGAAGAGAAGATTATGAATAAGTATGCAAGCAAAGTGGCTGATGTGTTCGAAGTTTCGAAGCGACAATGCAAGGCGATTTTGACAATGTCCTTTTATGATTTGGAGGAACTTGTAGAAATTCAATCAGAAGCTGGAAGTTGCTATGTTCTATCTTCTTCTGAGCCTTTTAATGAAGAAATGGAAATAGACTATGAGCGCCTTGTCAATTGGCTTGAACACTATGGTTTGCCGCAATATCATGCTCACGTTTCAGGGCATATAATGCCGTTGCAGCTGAAGACAATTCTGAAACAAATCAGTGCATCAAAAATTTTTCCTGTCCACACTGAAAAGGCTAGATTGTTTGCAAAGTTTATGCGAGATTTAAAGAGCAACGTGGTTCTTACTGAGAAGAATAAGGAATATAAAATTTAACGTTCTCTGCTCACAGTTAATTATATCTGATTGAAATGCCTTCTTCAAATGTTATGATAACTATAATTGGTGCAGGAAAAGTAGGCAGTGCAGCAGCATTCAACATTTTAAGATACAGAATTGGCGACATTGTTTTGATAGATGTTTTTGAAAATTTAGCCAAAGGCGAAGCACTTGACATGATGCAGACAGCGCCTGCAATAGAGTTTGACGGAAAAATAATTGGAACGAGTGATTATAGCCAAATGAAAGATTCAGAAATGGTAATAATAACTGCAGGCCAAGCAAGAAAGCCTGGAATGTCGCGGATTGATCTTATGAACACTAATGCAAAAATAGTTAAGTCTATAGTAAAGGAAGTTGTGAAGTATGCACCCAAATGCAAGCTTATGATTGTTACAAATCCTGTGGATATTATGACATATGTAGCTTACAAGGAATCTGGCTTTGGGAGAAATCGGGTTTTTGGCATGGGCAACGTTTTAGACACTATGCGTTTTAGGTCTTATATAGCTATGGAGTTGAATGTTTCCCGTGAGGATGTTCGCGCTTTGGTCATTGGTGAGCATGGTGATTCCATGGTTCCTCTTGTTGAATATGCCTCTGTTTCAGGGATACCAATAATGTCCTTACTTAGTAAGGAACAAATCGAGAAAATAGTCAATTTGACAATAACCTCGGGGGCTGATGTTATTCAACTAAAAGGGTCAACAATTTATGCGCCTGCGGCGGTCATTGCAATTATGGCTGATGCTGTTCTTCGTGGCAGAAACAGGGTTATGGGAGTATCCACATATTTGCAGGGTGAGTATGGTTTTTCAGATATTGCCATTGGAGTGCCAGCAATTCTTGGAAAGAATGGCATTGAAAAGATTTTGGAGCTTGAACTTATGCCGGAAACAAAAAAGCGTCTTGAGAAGTCTTTTTCAGCAATAAAGGGAGCAATTGCTAGTTTAGGTGAATAGGCAAGTAACCTTTTCAGAACGATTTACTTGAGAAAGTTTATTGAAATGCTGAAGTGGAACTTTGATTGTTAATACGAAAATTAAATCATAAGGTTTTGTCGTGTGCTATGATTCATAACCTATAAGTCAAAGTATTTACTCTTGCTATTCACGATAACAAATGAAAAGCACAACAAAACTTGACCGTAGAATACGAGTGCTCATCCACAGTTTGGGCTTAAGCTGCTTAGGTGGCGCCATATTCCTACAAATCCTAGTCTTCTCAGACATACTCCAACATGGACACTTTACAGCAATAGAAAACAACCAAACCATACTATCATTTGAAATAGCCCTAACAGTCTTCGCCCTCATATACTTCATATACATATACCAACGTTTTATCCGCTCAATAAAATAGCTGATTTTATGCAGAAATTATAAAAATTTTATTTATGAAATCCTCAAAATAGCAAGAGAAGTAACAGAAAGTATTAAATAAGTTTCCATAAGACTCAAGTAAATAATTCTCTTGCATAGGTGAAGATCATGCAAAAATTAAACATCCTGATCGCAATTCTACTTACACTGTTTCTTGCATTAGCATCCATCAAAACCACTGTGTCACAAACACCACATGAGTTGTATCCTTTCTTCTCAAAAAAATATGCGGGAATTTTAATTCAAATCAACGCCACAAAAGAAACTATCCCTAAAGCAAATATGACAGTTGCAATGCTGATCAATTGTACTGCGGATGGTGTGTACATACATTTTCTCAATCTGACTATTTACGGCTATAGACATTTTAGATACGGCTTAGAAAAAATATCGATGTATTCTACAAGTATAATTAACGGTACTTTCCTAATTTACCATAATATAACTGAAAAAAACTACACAATCACCATTCCTGATGACGTTTGGGATTTAACTTATGCAGAATTGCTCTTGAAATACTCCATTGAGGGCTCACCTTATCCTTATGAGGAGTATAAGGAGTTCCCAATAACCAATGTGCGAAATGTTCTCTGGGAAGAACTTGAACAGAAACTTTCATTACTGAATAATACTCTCGCGCAGCTCAATGAAACTTTCTGGGAAAGCTTTCACCTTAACCTTACAGTCGAGAATTTGGCTTACATAAATAGAACCCTTTTGGAACTTCAGCATAATTATACAGTATTGCAAGGAAGCCTAAATGAACTTGATACTACAAGAAGGGCTGCAGCAATCCTGACCGTGACAACAATATTCTTCGTAGCCACCACATTATATATGATTATACGGAAACCAAAAGAATACTATTAAGCCTTCTTTTTCTCCTATTTTTTGTGAAGATTTTGAGCTGCAATAAAAGTTAAACCATGCTCTGTTAACGCTTTTGCTGTTCTGTTCACAGCATCATGCTTATCCAAATAGTTTTGAAGAAGTTTCGGCATAAGCCCTTTTTCGACTATTTCCTTTTTTGGCATGAAATAATCAAGTATGTCTGACGGGTGCTCTCTAGTTTTGTCAATTTCAGGAATTCCTCCTTCATGCTTAGCGCTTATATTTTTGATGTGATCCGCTATTTCCAAGAGCTCGTTCAGCCTATCGTATGGCTGTCTAACAATGCTTTTTTGAGTTTCCACAATATGATGTTCAATGCGGACAATATCTTCAAAGTCAAAGGCTTTTCGTATGTACGCTGAAAGTTCAATTGTTTTGTTATTGACTGAATTTGAAAGGTTAAAACCTATAAGGGGAGTTGTGCCATCATCTCGGCTGAAGAGTTTTGCAGTCATCAGCGTCCAGAATATAAAATAGGGATTATCATTACCTGCATAAACCGAAATTTTGAATTCAACATCAATTCCAATTTTGTACAGTAAATACGCAAGCATAATGGTTCCAGCATTCACATTCAAAACCTGTTGAACGCCATACTCTGTGTAATAATAGAGAAACTCTTCAACCCACTTCAAAGCATATTCATTTGGTACTCCTACACCTCCAAAATAGCCCGTAATCGTTTCAGGACCGCCCAAATGAACATTAACAGGTTTACCATCAGGTCCAAGCATGGTTCCTTTGGTGTCAAGCGTCTGCACATAAGAGGCACCTATAATCTGCATTGCAGCAGCAAAAGCAAGAATGTCATCATCCTCAACCTGCTCCTTCATAGAACGAACACGAATATAACGTGCCGGCATCAAATCGTGTTTAGCAATTGCGTGCTTAGCCTCCTCTATAATCCATGGGAAAAAATTGAAAGCACTAATTTCCAATGTAACAGCAAAAGAGTCATCAAACCTGATAGAATCAGCTTTCTTACCCAGAACTTTCCTGCGGTATTCAGGTATGCTGATGAAAGCATTCTTGTCACGCTGTTTAATCAGCCACTCCAAATCTTTCACAAAAGGTGACTTCTTTTTTTCAAGTCGCCTCATAAGATTTTCAAGTTTACGAGATTCCCTCGCCTTATGATTAATCTCTTCAACACTTCCATATTTTTCAACAATGTTAAGTAAAGCATTCGTAAGCAGATTATCCTTTTTCAAGAGAAAATCATTAACAGCCTTAAAACTGTCCTCACTAATCCTTAGCTTTCCTCTAATATCCTTCATGGTCAACCAGTTCCAGTGTTCTTTGTATTCAGATTTTAGGTAATTTAAGCATTTTTGTAAGTTTCCTTTATCCACGTATCAATTCATCATCTATTATTTCACTTTTAAAATTCAAAGCTTAAATGGTAATAGAATCTATGCTCTAACCAAGAAAGGTGAAGCAGACCATGTTTAAACCTGAAGGAATTCTGCCCGCTTTAGTTACGCCTTTTACTGATGATGGGAAAGCTGTTGACGATGAAAGGTTGCGAGTTCTTGTAAATCATTGTATTGAACTAGGCGTTCATGGAGTTGTTCCATGTGGTACAACAGGTGAATTTGTAAACTTGACAACAGAAGAGAAAAAGCATGCCATAAAAATTGTGGTCGATGAAGTTAATGGGCGTGTTCCTGTTGTTGCTGGAACTGGAGCAAGCGGAACAGATCAAACCCTGGAGATGACCAAATATGCAAAGGATGTGGGAGCTGATGCTGTTCTGATTGTTACGCCATTCTATTTGAAGCCTGCTGACCGTGGAATCTATGAGCATTATGACACAATCGCCAGCAAAGTAGATTTGCCAATAATTCTTTACAATATTCCACAGTGCACAGGCTTGCCATTGCCTTGGCAAATGGTTGAAGATTTAGCTCAAATTCCAAACATTGTAGGCGTAAAGGACAGCAGCGGACAATTGAGCTTCATACTAGCTGTCTTGGAAAAAGTAAGAGACAAAATCAAAGTTTTATGCGGACACGACGAAGTAGTGATTGCAGCATTAGCAGCAGGTTGCTCTGGAGCGATTCTTGCAAGCGCAAATGTGATGCCTGACATTTGGGTTCAAATCTACAATCACGTAAAGAATGGCGAATTGCAAAAAGCCCGTGAACTACAGTACAAAGTACAAAAAATAGTTCGCATAATTGCTGGAAGCGGAGCAGTAGGCACAAAAGAAGCCTTAAACATGATGAGAATCAAAGTTGGACCTGTTAGAAAACCACTAAGCGTTGGTGGAGAACTCACATATGAAGCAAGAGAAGAATTGCGCTTAGATTTGGAGAAAATAGGCAAAATACAACCAAAGCCAATAACATTTGAAATCGCCGAAAAACCAATAGAAGAACGCTTTATGGCAATAAACATAACACCAGAAACCATAAAAGACTTTAGACTTCGCATCGGCGAGGCATTAGCAGGTCAAGGAGCAGAAGTAGCTCACATAGACCTTATTTTAGGCAAAAATGATGGTCCACTAGGTGAAGCTTTTGCAAAGGCGAAGGCTATGCCAACGCCTGGACATGAGCCTTTACTTGCAATTTTAGAACCAAACTTGGCAGTTAAACCTACAACATTGATTGTTCCTACGGTGACGATTACGAGTATGCGGCAAGCCAGCATGGTTTATGGTCCAGCACAAACAGCAGTGGCTAAGGCAGTGGTTGATAGTGTTGCAGATGGAACCATTCCAAAAGAGGTTGCAGAAGAACTTATTATTGTCGCAAATGTGTTTGTGCATCCTACGGCTGTGGATAGGCAACGTGTCTACATAAACAATTATAAGGCTATGCGACATGCCATTCGCAAGGCTGTTGAAGGCAGACCAAGCATGGATGAACTGATAGAAAACAAGGATAGGTCGAAGCACCCGTTCAAATATACACCTTAGGGATGATTATTGTCAAGTCAGAAAATAGCTGAAGGCGACTACATACTCCTCTATTTAACCCAGCGGAAAACCTACATGGTGAAAGTGGAAGCAGGCAAAACTTTTCACACACATAAAGGATTCATAAAATTTGACGACTTAATCGGAAAAGATTATGGATCCACAGTTCTAAACAGTTTAAGTATCGAATTCACAGTTTTAAAGCCTCTTTTACAAGATTACATTATGAAATCTGTGCGTAAAACACAGATAACATATCCTAAAGACATAGCCATAATAGTGATGTTCAGCGGAATAGGTCCGGGAAGCCATATAGTAGAAGCTGGAACTGGCACAGGAGCATTGACAACTGCTTTAGCCCATTATGTTAAGCCAACTGGTATGGTTTACAGCTATGAGGTTAGAGAGGAATTTCTTAAGGGTGCAGAGAAAAATCTGAAGCGAGCTGGTGTAATCGACTTTGTGAAGTTTAAGAATAAGGATATAACTGCAGGAATCGACGAAACCGAGGTTGATTCTGTGATACTAGATTTGGCAACACCATGGCTTGTTATTTCCCACGCCTACAACGCCTTGAAACCTTGCGGAACACTTGTTTCCTTCAGTCCAACGATAGATCAAGTTGTTAAAACAGTTGAAGCCCTTGAAGAAAATGGATTTGTAAATGTAGAGACAGTTGAGTGTCTCATGCGTGGAATGCAAGTGGAAAGAGGAAAAACACGACCTCAAACATTGATGACTGCTCATACTGGGTATATAACTTTTGGACGCAAGACAATAAAAAAATAGCTAACTCTCAATTGTTGGATTTGTTTCTTCCAAACCAAATTGAAAATTGTGAACAGAAAGCTTGACGATATAGCAAACCAAAAACCTATAAAAAGCGTGTATTGAATGCAACCCAGAAATGTTTGCGTGAGTGTTTAATGCGTGAGTGTTTAATGAACACACAAAATTGGGGCAAAGTTTAAGACCAGATACCGTTATTTTGGCTTTTTTAGCATGTTTCTCCATAAAGGAATTAGGCCTCTGTTGACAAGGATTACTACGCCTAAAGATGCAAAACATAATGGTACGCCTACGATTATGCCTTGTGCAATCCACCATAGGCTTGTTGCTAAAATTGACCAGATAAGTTCAAGCGAAGCTCCAAGCTCCACCTTGCTTTCAGGTTTAGACTCTCTTAGATTAAAGTTGATGGTTGAATAGGCACTTTCTTGTCCTTGCTGCGACTCTTCTAAATATTCTACACTGATGTTTATGTATGTGACAGTACCGTTATCATCAATAATAGCCCTTGCACCGAAAGTGAACGAAGTAACATTCAAAGATGGAACTTTGCAGATCATAAAGCCGTTCCAAGTTTGATCTTGATACGTCATGCTTAAAGATTTGACGTATCCATCCGTTTCTTGTGTTAACATTTCCAGTTTGTTAACTACTTGTTCAAATGCTCCTCTCTCTATTTCACCCTCAATCGTTTCTGAAATCAGTCTTTGTTGTGCTTCAGCCCCAGAAGAGAATTCTTCTGACAATTTCTCTGATTTCTCTGAATACAGAAGCGAAAGATTATTTCTTATGCTTTGCATGTTGTTTTGTGTGTTAACGTAAAAAACTGACAAGCTGATGAGAACAGCTAAAAATGCTGCAACCAAGATTTCCTTTCTTTTTATATTCATTTTCATTTTAGCACCAAAAATATTATCGTAAAAGTTTACTATAATACTATGTTTTAGAACAATATTGTCCCAGATTTAGAACAATAGAATCATAATTTCTATTGCAATTTGACCTGCATACAATTCTAACATGTTGTTCTGTGCTTGAAAAAAGCGTATCCAATATAAGCAACTATTAAACTGGCGGATAATACTACAATTATATCTGTCGGATTAGTCGTTTTTTTTAGACTTGTATATCTTTCAAGTCCTTGCAATTGTTCCTTCATAGAAGACGACGATGTATAAACATCAAGTGATTTGGGTTCTACGAGGATAATTAAAGGGATAAGCGTCAAAAATGTTCCAAAAAGCAGTGCAGCTAATGAATAGCTTAATATTTTTTTCAATTTGCGATCCTCCATGAAAAATATGAAGTGTGATGCCTTTTAAGTCTACGTTTTAGAACAGCATGAAACATCATCAAAATGGTTTTGCCCTCCATAAACGTATTGTTTCAATCCAGAAAATCACAGAGGCAATTAATCCAAACATTACAGCATAAAAACTCGGCAAGATCTGACTCCAGCCGCACAAAATCAAATAAGTTATCAGCATGGTTGAAAGCAAGATCGAATAGAAAAGGTATCTTGGCACAAGAAATCGTCCCATACGCGTAAAAAATCGGAGAATACCCACTTTAATCTCCCCCACAAGCACGTATTCTCCGGTTCCTTTTTTCTCAACAAGGTTCAAATCCTGTAGCTTTTCCAGATGGTGCATAGCAATGCTGGGACTGGAAAAGCCTAAAGCGCGTTGAACTTCACGAACACCCACTGTATGATTTGATTGCTGTAATAGATACCAGTAGACAAGAAGCGTTTTCCCTTTCAGTAATGATTCTAAAATTGCTAAATCAGATTGGTGAGAAGACTTTGACATGAAGCATCGCTAAGTAGCCCTTATAATAAAAGATGTTTTAAAAGCTTATTTATCATTGCCGTCTGAGTAACTCTGAGATTTCATCTTTGCTTCAATCTAATGCCTTCTCATCATCCGGCAATAGAAGTGATAATTAACCCAAAATAAAAACATTCCTTGTTGGCTAGAGTTATAGCTTATGAAATAGGAAGTAAGCAATAGGGAGTAACATAAGAATATGAACATGAAAAACGCATATTTTGGATTCATATTTTCAGTTCATAAGTTAGTTAAGTACCTTTAACTACTGTTGTGCATTAATGGAGGAAAAACTACTTGCAACATGATTTGACAACTAAACAAAGAAAAGATTTGGAAGCTAAGATGGCTAAGGTTTTCAATGCGAATATGAAGGGAATCTCTGCAGAATTGCAAAAAATATTGCTAGACGACCTAGTCACTGCATTTCAAAATAGAATAAACGTGTTAATTAGAGCACAAAAGAAAAGGAGCTACTAACGCAGACTAAATAGGAAAAAGACGTAGTTTAAATCCATAAAAGCTTTATATGAAAAGGGTTAAAATATGCAGAAAAGAGGTTTAACCAATGCGAAGGTCCAAACTTGAAATGTATATAGATATACTGAAAGTGTTAGCTCACCGTGGCCCGTTAAAGCTGACGCACATAATGTACAAGGCTAACGTCAACTGCAGTGTGCTGAAGGAGTACCTAGACTTTTTGATAAAGCAGAACTTGGTTGAAGAACGAACTATCGGAAAGCGAAGAGTTGTTTATGCAATAACGCAAAGGGGAATAACTGTGCTCAAATACTTCAGAGAACTGAAACAGGTATTGCCCCTGGTGGAAGAAGCAAGAAATAGAATGCCAATTCCATACTAACCCCTCCCTTCACCTTTTTGGAAAAACTGCATTTCATAATCAGCAACATTTCTATACAGATTTTTTTAGCCTAAGCACTTTTATTATTCTTTTCAATCCTCTAAATTCTGTCGATTAAAATGTTTTTGAACAAATTGTCCTATCAGCTAATAACACACTTTTGCACCATTCAATAAACAAGTTATTTGTGTATGCATATCTAAGCTAATGGTTTTAGTATTTGTTTTATAAATAATTACACATGTTTCGTAAGACTTAATAAACTCCTTTCGCTTTAAAATAATGTACACATGTAAAACAATGGGGAACTATAGTGTCTAAACAAGAACTAGGGAAAAAACCTTTGCAAATACTTGAAAAAATTAGGGAAAACTTGGAGAGGCTTAACGAAAAAATTGAAGTCATGATTGAATTGCAGAAACATGGAAAAAAAGACATTCAAACAATCCCAGAAACTCCTCTAGATGTTATGACGTTGCTTTCCATGCCAGATCATTTGAGAAAAACAGCTATGACATTGTGCAAGCTTGGTCGTGCTACAGCGGATGAAATTGCTCAACAGACACATAGGGCTAGAGCAGTGGAAAGTGCTTATTTAAATCAGCTTGTAATTATGGGATATTTAAAGAAGGAAAGGAAGGGTAGAAAAGCCTATTTTTATGTTGCCAGGGAAGTTCAAGGGGGATAAACTTGGGTAAAATAATTGCTGTGCATTCATACAAAGGTGGAACGGGAAAAACCCTTCTTTCAGTAAATTTAGCTGCAACATTTGTTCAACACGGCAAAAAAGTCTGTCTGATGGATATTGACTTTAGAGCCCCAAGCCTTTATACACTTTTGAAAATGGGAAAGGTGGAATTTTGGTTAAATGATTATTTGAATGGAACATGTGAAATTGACAAAGTTTTAGTTGACTTAAGTGACAGAATTCAATCTAATGGAAAATTGTATGTTGGATTTGCAAATCCGGCAACAGAAGCAATTCGAGAAATGTCTTCTAAAGATAGAAAATGGGAGATGCGCGCCCTAGGACGATTGTTAGCTCTTAGGAACTCCATTCTGAATGATAACGGCTTTGATTACCTAATATTTGACACAAGCCCTGGATTGCAATATTCTTCTATAAACGCTATCGTGGCTTCTGATTTAGTGGTTGTAGCAACAACTTTCGACAGGTCTGATGTGGATGGCACAAAGCGTATGCTTCATGAGCTTTACGATTTGTTTGAGAAAAAAACAGAATTAGTTCTCAACAAAGTTTTAAATGATTTTTCTTCCAAGGCAATGAAAGAGGAAATGCAAAGCAAGATTAAGGACATTTATCAGGTTCCAGTTCTGGGAATAGTTCCCTGTTTCTGTGATGTCTTAAAGGCTGAAGGCGGCATAATTTTCGCGAACGAAAGAAAGACACATCCTTTCGCAAAAATCTTGGATGAAATAGCAACAAAAATAGAAAACAATATGGTTTAGGCTTCTAGCGAACCGCTATTTTATTTATCAATTGGTATATCTTGCAATTTTTGCATTTTTCATAATCTTTTTCATCGCAGTCCTTGCATACTATACGGTTCAATTCCCTAATCTCAGTATCCATCTGTTTTTCTCCTCATAAAAGACTCTGACACTTTAAAGTATATCCTATATTCCGTCCTTCGTAATATTCGTAGAACACGATAATCTTATATTTTCTTTAAGACAGTAACATAAAGAATGGTGATTTAGCTTGAATAGAAACGTAGCATTAACCACATTAGCATGGGGATTATTTATTGTTCTGATCGGTTTAAGCTGGGCATTAAACGAGTATTATCAAATACCTATGGTGCCATACGTCGCTTTAGGTGCTGGAATTATCTTGATAGGTCTTAATGTTGCAAGAACCGGGTTAGGGATGCATTTAAGCAAGTTCAGCCTGTTCATAGGAATAATAGCCTTCGCTTTTGGCGGAGCCGCATTGATAGGTTACGAGTTGCCTTTGTTTGCCATGATAATAGTGCTAATAGGGCTTTTCATCATTGCAGAAGCAGCAGCAAGCCTAAGAAAATCCAAATAAACTGGCAAAACCTGAAGAAACACATTTATTTGCAAATACTAAAAAGCACTAAAAAGTGAGGTTCATAAATTATTGGACAAATCAGCCATAATTCTTGCAGGCGGTTTTTCAAGCAGATTAGGACAGGATAAGGGATTACTTCATTTAGCTGGCAAACCGCTTATAATGTATGTGTTAAATGCAGTTGACAAGATTGTTGATGAGAAAATTGTTGTTGTTAGTTCAAGAAATCAAGCAGAAAGCTACATGAAAGTTTTAGAATCAAGCATAAAAGTTCTTGTTGACGATATCCGCACTGCTAAGGCTCAAAGTCCACTAATAGGTGCTTCCACTGGTTTCAAAGAAACCTGTGGCAAATATGCGCTTCTGCTTCCATGCGATACTCCTCTTATCTCCAAGAATATTCAATCATTTCTCCTTGAAGTGTGCACAAACAGGAACGCTGCTATTCCTCGCTGGCCAAATGGTTACATAGAGCCTTTGCAAGCTGCTTACAACGTTAAACCTGCATTGGATGCTGCTGAAAGTGCCTTAAGTGAAGGAAAATTTAATATGCAATCTATGGTGGATAAGCTGCATGGTGTCCGTTATGTCTCTACGCTTGTTCTGCAACAGTTAGACCCAGAGCTTACTACATTTTTTAACATCAATACTCCACTAGACCTTAAGAAAACTGAAAACATGCTTAAACTTATGGGAAAAAGAAAACTTTATTAAGCATGTTCTATTTTATGCAGTTTTGCATTTTTTAGCATATGTTTCTGTTTCTGAAAACAGTTTTTCTATATCTGCTTCAGAATGTGTGGTGCTTAAGGCGCCAGTGTGAGTTGGCAAGAAGAAAACGCCATTAGCAATTAGGTTCAAATGGTACTCAACAACTTTCTTTCGATCCGCCCTATACACTGAATTAGAATCTTTCACTTTCTCTTTTGTGAAGTGGACATTGAAAAGAGAGCTGTCTCCAGTAACCTGCACGTCAACACCATGTGAATCAAAAATTTCCTTCAATTGTCTCCTAATCTTCATTCCAATTATATTTAAAGCATTTATCAATTTTCCATTCTCAAGAAGCCTCAGCGTTGCTAAGCCTGCAGTCATTGATATTGGATTTGCTGTGAAGGTTCCGCCATGAAATGCGCATTGTGGGCGCTCATAAATTTGCGTGTTTAATCTTTCCATAATTTTCTTACTTCCACAGAATGCGCCTATGGGAAAACCTCCACCTAGAATTTTTCCCAAAACGATCATGTCAGCGTTTACACCATAAAATTGTTGTGCTCCGCCAGGTGCCAATCTAAAACCAGTAATTACTTCATCGAAGACTAGGAGAATATCTTCTTCATCACAAAATTCTCTAAGTCCTTTCAAAAACTCTTTCTCTGCAACTACACCTCCACCAGCACCAAGAATTGGCTCAATTACAATTGAAGCAACTTTCTCATTTTTCAATTTCCCTTTGACACGTTCCAAATCGTTAAAAGGCAAGAGAACAGTGTCTTGCAGGGCTCCAGCTGTTAAGCCTGCTGATTCAGGAATGTTAAAAGGAAATTTGACACCTACATGTAGAGCATCATAACCTCCATGCCATCCACCTTCAAACTTGGCAATTTTGTTTCTACCTGTGTATGCACGTGCGAGACGTGTGGCATACATGTTTGCTTCAGTTCCAGAATTGGTGAAGCGAACCATCTCCGCATTTGAAACCATTTTTACAACTTGCTCTGCGAGGCTTATTTCAAGTTCGTGTGATGTTCCATAATGTGTGCCGTTTTCAATTTGCTTCTCAACAGCATCAACAATTGCCTTTGGACTGTGACCAAGTATAAGTGCTGTATGACCAAGCCAAAAGTCGACGTACTCATTTCCGTCAACATCATAAAGCTTACTCCCTTTCGCTTTTGCAGCATAAAATGGATAGGGTTCGAAATATCTAATTCCATAAGAAACGCCTGCAGGAAGAACCCTTTTTGCCCGTTCATATAAAATTTTGGATTTAGAAGTTTTTGAAGTGTATTTTTCAAGCATGCAAATCCCGTTCCATTTTTCTGTTTTTAGCCGAGTTTTCTTATTATAATTTCTACTGCTTCATTCAAATTGTTAACAAGAGTTTTTTATACATTTTTGGATTAGTTTTATCGCATCCTGCCTTGTAGCCCGTCATTATGACATCAAAGTATTTTCTAATTGGCTTAATCGCCTTTTTGAATTTGAAATAAGCAATTTCGGAACACCATTTCATCGCCCATCGTCTTTAGCTTTTATTTTTGCTTATCTATTTTTATAGAAAAGCTTTTAAGCAGTTCTCAAAAGCCACTATTTTTGGACATTATCTTGTATAATTTGGAGAACATTGCAAATGAATATTGAGAGAGAATTGATTATCTCCATACTCAAATTAACAAAAGATGGACTTGTTTCAAAGGAAGTAGTTAAAAATAATGTAAGGCTTCCATCACAGAATATTGAAAATTTGCTTAAAAAATTGCAAAATGATGGATTAATTTATGTTCGAAAAAACATTGTGGAAGCAGATAGCTTGCAAAGGCTTAAATTGGCTGTTAAGGCCATCACTTTAGGCGCTGACATTGAAAATGTAAGCAGTTTTCTTCAGTGGAAAGAATTTGAAAGTATGGCCGCAGTTGCTTTTGAGCAGAATGATTATGCCATAGCAAGAAATTTACGATTTAAGCATGCTGGGCAAAGATGGGAAATAGACATTCTAGGCTTCAAAAAGCCTATTGTTATATGTATGGACTGTAAACATTGGCTCCGTGGAATATCTCCTTCCTTAATGAAGAAAATTGTTGAGGACCAAGTGAAAAGAACTTCAGCTCTAGCTGAATCATTGCCAAACCCAACAGTCAAAACTGAATTTGCTTCATGGAATTTGGCCTTGTTCATTCCCGCTGTCTTATCACTTGTTACAAGCAGATTCAGGTTTTACGATAATGTACCAGTAGTTTCCGTGCTTCAGTTACAAGATTTCCTAAGTCAGCTTCCAGCTTACGTGGATTCGCTTAAACATTTCCCAAAACACTTAACCAGCAAGCTCAACAAAGGTTCCTAAAGCTTGGCCAGGAACACCTTTCCTAAATCTGGCCCTAACCAAACCTTTTTTGCCATGCAAACCCACAATTTTCCCTAAAATCCTGTTTTCGCCAACTCTCCAAACAACTTTTCTGCCAATAAGTCTACCTGCTTCCGCAACAGAATTTACATGTGCAAACTTGATTATACAATCCTTAGGCTTTTGGCTTTTCGGACCTACTCGATAGTTAATTATTATACCTTGAATTGACTGCGTCATAGATTTCACCACAGGCCAGATAAAGATGTGATAAAGAGACTTAAAATTTGTTTCGCTTCTCATTCCAAAGATTTTTGAAGTATCATTCATTTTTCAATTTTTCATCAAACTAATGTTTCCTCTGTCACGCTTAAGGATTCTTGCTTTTTCGGGAAGTTTGTTTTTTTCCCAGTCTTCCCAGTTAACTTCTTTGAAAATCCATCTTTTGCCTAAATGCGCTGCGAGTATAGCGTGTTTAAACGTTTTATCTAATGGAATAAGCTCATTTAGAAATCTGAATAGTTTCTCTATCTGTTGTTTCGGAAAGTAAGCGTAATATTCGGCATTTTTCACTTCAAAAGCGTAAATATGCGAGTTTTTTCTTGCGATAATGTCAGGCAAAGGATTAAGACTCGGATTGCTAACTGGAACACGCACCGCATAATATCCATTTTTTGCTAGAAGTTTTACGAGAACGTTTTCGCTGTAAAATCCTCTTTTGCGCCATCTACGAATTGCGTCTTTGTCAATTTCCCTAACCATAAATGTCTCTCCAAGCAAAAGAAAAATTTGCAACTAGATTTAATGATTTTCCTTCTTAAGCAGTTTTTAGAGTTTTCTGCGTTTATATGTTTGCACTGGAACCTTGATTGTTGGTTTCTCAACTAAGCATTCTCTTAAATAATCATCTAAGGTTGCTGCTGGTACAACTTCGATGCGATAATCTCTAACATCAATGGAATGTTCAAAATTCTTTTGAGGAACAACTACTTTTTTGAAGCCCCACGCTTCTGCGGCCTTAATCTTCTCGTAAACTCCGCCAACAGCAGTTATTTGGACAGAATCGCCAACGCCAAGGTTTATTTCTCCTGTAACAGTCACATCTTGCCTTATGGGTTTGCCCTCTATTAGCGAACATAGAAGTACAGCCATTGATACACCTGCAGATGGCCCATCCACTCCATAAGATTGGGAAAAGTCAATGTGAGTCAGATAATCTTGTGCTATGTCTACTCCATATTTCTGAAGGATTACACTTCTAACCTTGGCTATGCTGTCAGAAATAAAACTTTGACCTTTCGCTACACCTGTTACTTTGTAATAGCCTTTTATTGGATAATTTCTTGGAAGTTCACTTCGCTTAATCATATGAGCCTTAACATTTAGAACACTGCCAGTCATTTCTCCACTGTAAGGGTCTCTGACAACAGCTAAACCATGGATTTGTCCAAGTTTAACACCCTCAGGTTTTATTTCAAGCAGTTTTCCTCTTTCGTTGATTTCATGTTCTAAAATTTGCCTCTGAATGGTTTTACAGTGATGCTCTATTGCTTCTTGCACATGTCTTCTTTCAACAACTTTGCATCCTTCATTCACGGCAAGAGTTGCCGCAGTCTTAATAATCGAAATTAAAGGTCTAAATCTCGTTGTTAAAGCATCTTTTTTGTTGCTTCTCCGGCGACCTTCTTCCACTATTTCTTCGCATGCTTCCCGACTGAATGGTATAAGGTTGAAGCGTTTAACTTCCTGTGCTATGAACTGTATATATTTACGTCTATTTTCAACAGTGTTAGGCATGTCATTATTCATTCTGACAACTTTGCCGTAGCCATAGATACGGTCCATCAGGGCAGGATGAATCTGGCTTATGCTGTCAAAGTTTCCTGCACCTACGAGGAATGTGATTGCTGGTGCAGGTTCAGTTGAAACTGCCATTGCTGCTGTGTCGCCTCCATGCCATCTGCCCCTTAAAGTAATGGGCAATTGCCCATCTTCCAACACTGTTAAAAGCGTAATTGCCTCTTCAGGGTCAAGATTTTTTATTTCATCAATGTACAGAATTCCCATTGACGCTCTGTGAACATCACCGGCTGTTACTCTTTGATGTTCAGGCGTACCTAAACCACCAGTTTGGTAAGGATCCCATGCTACTGAACCGAAGAGTTGCGCATTTCTATGTCCAGTTGCATCTACAAAAGGTGCATGTTCTGAACTGTTGTCAACTACAAGTTTTGGAACATCTGTTTGTTGGGCGCCTCCTATGCCCTTCAGGTTTCCTAAACCGCCGAGTTTAGAGAACCACCATATGAAGACGCCGAAAAAGATTAGGCTTCCACCAGGGATGAAAGTTAATGGAACTAAGTTTACGAATTTTCCTATTAGATAATCTACAAAGTTATAGTTGTAATACTGTTGAAGTGGTTCCCCTAAGAATGGAGCATTTGCATCCCATGTTTGCCAAGCTTGATATAGAAAATAAAAACCAAGAGAAATTAGAAATAAGCCTATCATAATTAGGAAAAACTGTAGAGCCTTAACACCTATTTTTGTCACAAATTTCCTTTTAAGCTCTTTAAGTTGTTCTTTTTGCAGAATTTTCTTTCCTTCCCCAGCTTTATGAATTGACATTTTAGGCTGGCTTGGCAAAACATTGTTTCTCCAACATAGCATGTCATAAAGTTTTATGCCCTTTTCCTTGTATACTTGCGTGAGTTTTTCAGCTAATGCCTTACCGATTAATGATTTGCCAGTGCCTGGATCACCAAGAAGCAGAAGGTATGGCCCTGGACTTATGACTGTCTTGGCCGAAGGTTTGGGCTTGTTCGGATCACTCCAACTTTCATACCATTTTGCTTCTTCAAGCCACTTAAGCTTATGAACCCATTCATCTAGGCATAAGAAGCATTCTTTAAGTGCCTGCTCTTGTCCTATAACCCAGTTTATCTGATTTTCATCAACTGGAAAAAGCTCCGTACTTTTAAAATTTCCCCAGTCCCACTTCACCCTGACTTTTCTACCGTTAACATTTCTTTCAAGCATCTCGATATCGTTTCCAAAATTGTCAAAAGGCAAACCCAACAGCCTTCCACATATTTCCTCAAGCAAACACGTGTTCACGAATTATTATAGACGTTATTTCAAAATTAGCAATATACAAAAACCAATAACATGCCGCATATACACAAGAAAAATGAAAAAACCATTTCACTTGTTTTTCCCAATTTTAACCAAAAATAAACCCTCTTTTCCAATAATTCCTGCAATTTTAACTTGATTCACCTCGAACATACCATTACCCGAAATCACTAGAACCTCTAGCAAGTAAGCTCAAAATCTTAAGGCTTAATCAAGGCTTAAAATCGAAAAAGAAACCAATTTTTTCCCTTTTTAATTCTCCATCTAACCCAACGCATGGACTTTACCGTGGCCTCATATAAAAACCGACGAAAATCTCCATCCCAAGCAAAAAGTTTTCCTTTCGAGAACACTTCGAGACTTTTATGACTACTTTTTTAATTCGTTTGTTGTAACACTTTTTGGAAAGGCTTTTAGATGATCTGCCACTGTTCTATGCGGCGGCTGACCCACTATACATTGAACGATTATTTTGAACCTAAATTTAGGTCCGCTGTAGATTTGCCTTGGCAGAAGTATATGCGTCTGTTGATGCTTTTGTATACAATGTTGCGTTCAATACGGCGAGCAAGGTTTTCACATGGTTATTCAGTCGCTAATTTTTATACCAGAAAAAACGGTTTTTCTGGCTTATTCGTCATAAATGTGTGAAGTTGTTTGAATTGTTGTAGGCCAAATGGCCAATATTCTTTTCTTTTATAGATTAGGCTTTTACTTTTCAGTGATTTTGGTGATGTAAGTATTACTTTTGCAGCCAGCATATCACCATAAACTCACCGTATACAAAAGCATCAACACAACTCATTGTTCAAGCATCTGCTAAAATTATTAAAGCATTTACAGTGTTACTATTAGCCTATGTATTCTTAAAACTGAGAAAGTCTCGAGAGAAGAAGAAATCGAGTTTTTGTCTAAAGTGCTTACTCGATTAGAAAAGGATGAAATGTTCTATCTTGTTGCTGAGGTTGACGGAAAAGTGGTAGCGGTTTCAGAGATTACTAAGCGAACGGGTTATGAAAAGAATCTGGGCGTGATTGGCATAGTTATTAGACGTGGTTTCAGGGATTTGGGTATAGGAACTGAAATTATGAAGACACTTAGAGTATGCGGATGTGACAGGATTGATGGTCTTAACACTTGCAGCTTTGGAGACAAACAAGTGTGCGATTCACGTGTATGAGAAAGTTGGTTTTGCGCAAACTGGTAGAGTGCCCAAAAAATATTTCAAAGATGGCAAATATATAGATGAAATTATAATGACTAACTGCTCGAGTGAATAGGCTATGTCAAACTTTAAGGTTTTTAACACAAGTTTAACTTTCTCTACAAAAGGTGAGATAGACTTCATTGATTTAACCGATAAAGTCCAAGAAATAGTTGCTCGCTCAAGCGTCAAGAATGGCATAGTCCATATTTTTGCGCCACACGCTACAGGCATACTAATTTTGACCGAAAACGAGTACGCCTTGCTGAATGATATTAAGGCATTTCTTGAAGAGGTAATTCCAAAACGCAAAGCTTACAGTCACCCATCAAATGCGCACGCGCACTTAAGATCTGTACTTTTGCCTCCTGATAAGACCTTGCCAATAGTTAATGGGCGAATAGAGTTTGGAACTTGGCAATCATTGGTTTTCGTGGAAACAGACGTTTATCCTAGAAAGAGAACAGTAATAATTCAAGTGATTGGCGAACATTAAGCCTTCATCAAACACTTTTTGATTTTATATCACAATTTTGCCCAAAACCAGTTTTTTTAGGTTGACATACATACGAAAATTTTTCCACTTCGCAACTCGTTTGTACTAGATGCCATGTGCATCATGGGCCGGTTTAAATTTTTGTGCTTCTTTCAAAATAACCTTGTTGAAGATTTTTAGCTTTTATTACAATTTTTATGAAATCGATTATTTTTCGCATTTAAATAGTCAATGATTCCTAATATTGGAAGCATTATTTCCAGAAGTTTGATCGTCAATGTGCAGTTTTCTTCTTCGAAAATGGTTTTTGTATTGTTTTATCGTGAAAATCGCTCTATTTTTGGTAGAAAGTGTTTTATGTATTTATAAGCTTCGGTTTTATTCGCGTTAAGCAAAAGATTTATGCGTCAGTCGTTATTATAAAATTACGAGAGCTCGTAACTCTGTGAAAACAAATGTCAAGCACAGAACTTTCGTATGAAGCTGAGGAGTATGCTGAAGCAATTTATAGGCTTCAGAAACGTAATGGTATTGCTAAAACAAAAGAATTAGCTGAAGAGTTGCATGTTGTGCCTGGTTCAGTCACTAACACTGTTGAACATTTGGAGAAGCATGGTATAGTGCAACATGAACCATATAGAGGTGTAAAGCTAACGTCAAAAGGTGAAAAGTTGGCTTTAGATATTATTAGAAGGCACAGGCTTGCAGAAAGGTTGTTGACAGATATTTTGGATGCGGATTGGAGTGAAGTTCATGAGAGCGCATGCAAGTTAGAGCATGTATTAACCGAGAATGTGCTAGTTCTGTTAGAAAAACGTCTTGGGCATCCCAAATCTTGTCCTCATGGAAATCCTATACCAACAGAAGACGGCGAGATGATGGAAGAAGAATGTTATTCACTTATGGAGGCAAATGCAAATGAAACATGCATAGTGACGAAGATCACTAATGAGAAACGGGAAAATCTGTTAAAATTAACTGCTAAAGGTATAAAACTTGACTCCCAAATTTTCGTCATCAAAAGAGAGCCGTCTCGCATTATTCTGGAAATTGCAGGGAAAAAATGCATGCTGACAAGTAATGATGCGTTGGGCGTTTGGGTGAAAATTGTCAGGAGAAACAAACATGCGATTTAGAAATAGACAGAATTTCACTAATCGAAAAGAGCTATTCAATGAAGGAGTGGCTCCTTTAACAAATTTATGTGAAGGCCAAAAAGGGATAGTGATAAAAGCCTTGGGTGGCTGCGGACTTGTCCGAAGATTAGCTGAAATGGGATTGACGCCAGGCGTGGAAGTTAAACTGCTGAGAAGATGCCCTTTTCAAGGTCCTCTAGAAGTTGAGGTTAGAGGTGTGGCACTTGCCCTTGGCTATGGTGTTGCCTCAAAAGTTTTCGTCAAACCGTTAAGGACCGAATCAAATGGCTAAACAATTGAGAATAGCTTTGGCTGGAAACGCAAACGTTGGAAAAAGCGCTATTTTTAATCAGCTTACTGGGTTGAATCAAATTATTGGAAATTGGCCTGGAAAAACTGTGGAAAGAGCAGAGGGAACACTACATTTTAAAGGCTACACAATTCGCGTAATTGATTTGCCTGGGATATATTCGCTTTCCACATTTTCAATGGAGGAAATTGTTTCAAGAGACTACATTGCGGTTGAAAGGCCAGATATAATAATAAATGTTATTGATGGTTCAGCCTTGGAGCGTAATTTATATTTTACCCTTCAGCTCTTGGAACTTGACGCACCAATGATAATAGCTTTGAATCAGGTGGATTTTGCGGCCAAAAAAGGTATGCGAATTGATGTGGAAAAACTTTCTGAGGCCTTAGGTGTGCCTGTGGTTCCTACCATTGCCATCAGTGGAATGGGAATAAGTGAGCTTCTTGCAAAAGCCATAGAAGTGGCAGAAGCAAAATTGTCGGCTAAGCCTTTGAAAGTTCAGTATGGCAGCGAAATTGAGAAAAGAATTCATGTATTAGAGGAAATTGTCAAAGCTAAACTTGCTCAATTCTGCATGCTTTATCCAGCAAGATGGATTGCCATTAAACTCCTTGAAAGAGATGTAGATGTTGCAGGAAGGTTGAAAAATTACGAAAGCGGAAAAGAAGTTTTAGACTATGCAGAAAAATCAGCCAGTGAATTGGAGAGCATTCACGGTGAAGCATCGCCTGTTATCATAGCATCTGAAAGATATGGACTTGCAAGCAAAATCGCAAAGGCTGTAACAACTATTGAAGTGCCTCCGAAAATAAGCTTAGAACAAAAGCTTGATACTCTAACAACCCATAAAGCGTTTGGTTATCCAATTTTAGCCATTGTGTTAGCTTCAATGTTTGCACTGATTTTTTCTGGTGGAGGTTTTATTTCTTCTAGTTTGGAGTATTTATTCGGCATTTTGAAAGGCTATATTGAAAGTAGTTTATCCTTATTTTTGCCTCAATATGCAGTTGACATTATTGACAATGGACTTTTATCAGGCATAGTCGCTGGAATAACTATTGCACTTCCATATATCGTGCCCTTCTATATACTCTTAGCATTACTTGAGGACAGCGGCTATTTGCCCCGTGCTGCTTTTTTGATGGACAGCTTAATGCACAAAATTGGCTTGCATGGAAAAGCTTTCATTCCATTGGTTTTGGGTTATGGATGTAATGTTCCAGCATGTATTGGCTGCAGAATCATGGAAACGGAGCGAGAACGTTTCTTGGCAGCCTTTGCGGTTGTGCTGATTCCATGTGCAGCAAGAACTGTTGTAATTCTGGGATTGGTAGGCAGATTCATTGGATTCCATGTTGCCTTAGCACTTTACATCTTCGACTTGATTTTTGTTTTTGTTTTGGGCAGAGTGGCTTTCAAGGTTTTGCCAGGTGAGCCTGTTGGCTTAATTATGGAAATGCCTCCTTACAAGAGGCCGGCTGTTAAAAATGTTTTAATGAAAACTTGGAGTAGAACAAAAGATTTCATTTACATAGCATTTCCAATAATAATTGCAGGAAGTATTATTTTAGAAGCATTACAATTATCAGGATTTACTAACTACATTATAAGTGCTGTAAATCCTTTAATGAGTGGTTGGCTTGGTCTTCCTGCAGTTACAAGTGTCCCATTAATTTTTGGAATTTTGCGCAAAGAATTAACATTGATACTACTTTCTGAACTTATCCCATTGGAATCTTTGACAGCAGTTCAAATGATTGTTTTTTCACTGGTTATAATGCTTTACGTTCCCTGCATAGCAACAATTGCGGCTTGCAAAAGAGAATTTGGCTGGAAAAAAGCTTTGAGTATAACATTCATTGATGTGGCTCTTGCACTTTTAATAGGTGGAACCGCCTACAGACTTTTATCTTTAACGATGCACTAGAATTGCAGAATCCAAAATTAATATTAATTGCTTCATCAAGTATTTGGTAATTATGAACACGCTTGGTTCAAAAGTTGCTGGAACAGTTATAGTTGGCGTCTGCTGGCTTTCCTTTATAATATTATTTCTCGCTTTCTTTGCTGGTAAGTTTGATTTTTGGCAAAATTTGGCAGTTTTTATCGTTTCAGTAATTATTGCAGTAGGCATAGTGGCTGTTATGTGGATAAAATGGGCACTCAAATAAACCCTAATTATCTATCTTCTTTTTTCTCTGGAAGCCAAAGAGACAAAATCAAAGCCGCAAAAGCGAAAACAGTCAGTAGATAAAACGCTGCATCCAACCCATATAAATCTCCAATAAAGCCTGAAATAGATTGTGATATAGAGCCTATGCCAAAAGATGTGAAGAAAAATATGCCGTAAACGGCTCCACGTTGATCTTGAGGAGACAAGAAACCTGTCAAAGAATTCAGTGCAGGTTGATGTGCATAGAAGGATAATCCATAAAATAATATGAAGAGGGCTATTCCAACGATGTAGATTGGAAAAAGCAGAAGCGAAAGAAGACTTATGCAAACGCCTGTGGAAGTTGCTATCAAAACTTTTTTCGAACCAATTTTGTCAGCAGCTTTGCCTCCGATCCATTGCGCTGGGACTCCCACTGCTAAAAGCAAGGTGTAAGCTATAGAAGCCCATGCTGGGTCAATTAGCCTATTCTCTTTAAGATATGTTGGAAAGAATAGTTCTACACCTTTCATGAAAAGCCCAATTGCCACATTAAAAATCAGTAGTATCCAAAGTTCACGGATTTTCAGTGCATCAATTATTGTTCCGCCGTTGCCATGTCCACTGCTGGTTTTGTTGAAGCATTTAAGGAAGAGTAATGCGAGAAGTATGGATAATATTCCGAAGGTAACGAATGCCCAGGGCCACCCGAATGTTGCGCCTATAATCCATGCTATTGTTGGAGTTAACACGACGCCTAATGTTCCACCCACACCATGCCAACCCATGCTTTCTGCGACTCTACCCATAAAGGTTTTCGAAATTAGGGAATTTGCAGTAGGATGGTAAAGGCTAGCCCAAGCAGCCATCAAAATCAGGGCAAGCGCATAAACGTAAATGCTACTCATAATTCCTGCAGCTAGCATAATAAATGTGGCAAGTCCAGAAAACGCAAGACAAATTGTAATTGTTTTTGCCTCGCCAATTCTATCGCCTAAAGGTCCACCTACAAGCGCCCCAACACCATAAATGAACGAGGCAATCATGGAGACCAAGCCTATTTCTGATTTTGAAACACTCAGACTCACCATTATCAGCGTTAACAATGGTGAAGCAATCACAAAAAGTGAATGGTTAAAAGAATGAGCAGCCCCCAACAAAAATATGCTTGAATAATTCTTTTTTGATTCTTGGCGCAATACAAACCATCCATTACTCTAACGGTTTTGCCTCGCCATATTGCCAACCTTCCAAATAATATTTTCTATGACATGAACCTGTTAGAAAACATAAATAAGTACAAAACTGTTTCAGAAAGTAACTGAAGTTACCAAAATAGTGGCTAGGTGAGGTAACTCCTGCAAAAACCTTTTTTTATTTTCGGCTAAGGTCAATTTTATCAATTAATGCAGTGTTTGGTTGTCACTCCAATCCGCTTGTTACATGTGAGTCGAGTATAATACTAGCGCTGGTGTTGAAAACGTTGCGTTTGATGCTTTGCACTTGCTGTTCTATTGTTTTGATGCAAGTAGATGATGATTCCATAAGATATTTATTTGATTAAGTGCTACTTTATTGATGAGCAGGGGGAAGGCATGTCTTGACTATTGTTAGAATGGTACATTCGGGAGTGTTGCTAATAGTTCTACTTATCGGAATATTTGTATCCGCTTCAGAGCCATGGATTAACTCGCTTGTTGACTTATCGACTGCAGGAACGGTGAATGAGGTTGGTTTGTCTTTTGAGCTGCCTCCGATGGAGTGGAACGGAACGTACGGAGGAGCAAGTTATGATTATGCGTATTCTGTGGTTCAGACGAGTGACGGAGGATACGCAGTAGCGGGCTGCACTTTCTCTTATGGCGCTGGCTACAGCGATTTCTGGCTTGTTAAGGTCGACGCGGAAGGGAATGCTCTGTGGAACCAGACCTACGGAGGAACAGGCAATGAAGAGGCTCATGCTTTGGTGCAGACTAGTGACGGAGGATATGCGATTGCGGGCTATACTGAATCTTACGGTGCTGGTGGTTATGATTTCTGGCTAGTCAAAACAGACAGGGATGGATATCCGCAGTGGAATCAGACCTATGGAGGAGTGAGCACTGATTATCTGCATTCTATGGTTCAGACGAGTGATGGAGGATACGCACTAGCAGGAATTACATACATTGGTGGTTCCTACGGCGAGTTTTGGCTGGTTAAGACTGACGAGAATGGTGACGAACAGTGGAATCAGACCTACGGACGAGCAGATTCGGATGAGGCTTTCTCTGTGGTTCAGACGAGTGAGGGTGGATACGCGTTGGCAGGTCGCACATATTCGTACGGTGAGGGCTACAATGATTTTTGGTTGGTCAAAACCGACGAAGAGGGCAACGAGCAATGGAACAAGACATATGGACGCTCAAGTCAGGACTGTGCGTATTCTGTAGTCCAGACGAGTGATGGTGGATACGCGCTCGTAGGTCACGCATATTTGGACGGTGAGAGCAATTTCGATTTTTGGCTGGTTAAGACTGACTCAAATGGGGATGCAGAGTGGAACGTGACGTATGGAGGAGCAGGCGATGACGCGGCGTTTTCTATGGCCCAAACTAGTGACGGTGGATACGCATTAGCAGGATGGACAGGGTCTTTTGGCGTTGGCTACCATGATTTCTGGCTGGTGAGAACCGACTTGGATGGTAGCGAACAGTGGAACAAGACCTACGGAGGAACAAACGATGAATACGCGGAAGCTTTGGTGCCGACGAGTGGTGGGGGGTACGCACTCGCGGGAGCAGCATGGACCTCCGATTCCAGCTTCGACTTCTGGGTAGTGAAAGTTGCTGGGTCAATCTACATCAGGGCAGATGGAAGCGTAGATCCGCCAACGGCGCCTATAGATCGAGACAACGACCTCTACCGCTTAACTGGCAACATAACATGCAGCTTCAACGGCATAGTGATCGAAAGAGACAACATGACACTGGACGGAAACGGTTTCACGCTCAAAGGTTCTGGCGTTGGAAACGGATTAAGCCTAGACGGAAGGGTAAATGTGACAGCCACGAATATGACGATTGAATCATTTGAGCATGGCGTTCAAGCAAATAACTCGGGCTTAATCGCGCTCAACCATGATCTGAGAATAATGAGCAATGGCGGAGGCGTGACTTTCTCTAATACAAACGATTCAACCATAATCAGTAACTCCTTCCTCAACAACAGCAGGTGGGCAATACATTTGGCCAGCGCAGTTAACAACACGATTTCACTCAACGACTTGAGAAACAATGGATACAACACCACAGTAGGCAGCTTTGGAAGCATTGCTATTGGACAATACTCGAGCAATAATCGTGTCTTGAATAACAGGATCGCAAACCCTGAGAACAGGTCAAGGGGGCTTCATCTCAACCAGACTTCCGGCAATATCATATATCAGAATAATCTAACAGACTGCGGCCTCGTGCACGTGAGCATGTACAATTCATCTAACAACGTGATTGAGCAGAACATAATCGGAAACTATCCCCTCCTCCTATTCGCTGTATGGATAATGGGCTCTGACTCAAATCAGATTCGGGGAAACAATATTTCTGGACGCGCTGGGGTTGGTTTCATTCTCAGAGGTTCTATTAACAACAGCATCTCTAGGAACAATGTCGTGTGGTCAGATTACGGGTTGGGCTTCGATTGTTCATCATCCAACTTCAATGCTTTGTATGAAAACAGTGTACAAATTTCCAACAACCCATATTCCAGCAGTTACCCTGGAATCCGTTTCCAAAACTCTGTTGGCAACGACATTCAAGGCAACTACGTAATGACCAACGACCCAGGCATCATGCTAGCTAACTGCTCAGAAACCGCTATTTCAGACAACAAGGTGACGAACAGTAGCTTCTACGGAATCAGGTGCAATCCAGCCTCAAACAACATTTCTATTGTGAACAACACGATCACTGACTGCTACTATGGTCTGTCCTTAGAAAACTCATCAAACGTCACAATATCCGAAAACAACATAACCGCAAACAAGTGGAATGGCATACACGTAAACGGTTCCTCATGCGTTCTGGTCAAGCAGAACCACGTCGAGGAGAACTATGAAGGAATCGTACTGACTTTCTGCAATAGCGTTAACGTATCTGAGAACAATCTGCTATCAAACAATGTGACTGCAATCAGGCTAAGCGACTCGTCTGGGGTTTACCTTCATAGAAACAACGTGACAGGCTCACTTGGCGATGGCATATTGCTTGAAGCGTACTATTTCAGCTCTTCAGACAACACTCTGGAAGAGAACACTGTCAGCCTAAGCGGCGACACGGGGCTACTGATCAGATCTTCACAAAACACTACTCTCAGGGGCAATACACTAGCGAATAACAAGTACAATTTTGGAATTGACGGCTGGGTTGGATCTGACTTCGTCCAAGACATTGATACCTCAAACACGGTTGATGGCAAACCTATACACTGGCTAACAGGCGTCGAAGATGCTGTTTTGCCAGCTGATGCAGGATACGTGGCCCTCATAAACTGCACACAAGCGAGAATTGAGAATCTGAGTTTGGCAAAAAATGTGCAAAGTATCCTTCTCATTTCGACCAACAAAACCATAATCACGGACAACAACATATCAGACTGCAAAGCCGCAGGCATCCAACTTCACACATCTCTTGAGAACTTGCTTTCGCGGAACCGCCTCAGCACCATTGAGGGAACGGCCATACTACTGTATGAGTCGCTAAACAACACTGTTCAACAGAATTTTGCTGAAAACGTTTTTCGCGGGATATATGCGTTTGATTGGAACGGAAACAACACGATCATTGAGAACACGTTAGTGAACTGTTCCGAAGCGATAACGGTGGGGGGCGGTCTTCATTCAGCTAGGCAGAACAACATAACCTCAGCAAGCACGGGAATCAGCGTCGAAGGGTATCGCAACGACATCGCTGACAACATCATAGCAAACGTAAGCATCGGCATTCGTGTCACAGGCCCCTGGAATACTGTGTCGGGGAACAACATTACAGAGGCAGGTGAAGCATGCATACGAGATGTTGGATATCTCAGCACGGTCGAAGGCAATATCTTGATGAGCAGTAGCATTGGTGTCAAATCAAGTGGCTCTTATGGTTTGAGAATAGTCAATAACAGCATCATGAACAATGTGCAAGGCATCTACCTGAGCGGGCCTCAAAACACAATTATCAGTAATGTGGTGAAGAGCAACACCTATGGCGTGTACCTTGAAGGAGCATACGAATGTCTTTTGAGAAAAAACATTATCGAAGAGAATACCTACGCTATATACTTAGACCTCAGCTCAAGCCTCAACAGAATTGCTGACAACAACATCACAAACAACGCCTACGGCTTCTACTTCTTCGAAAACGCGCTCAATAACACTATGTACCAAAACAACATGGTTAACAACACGCATCAGGTCTATGATCGCTCATGGGACGATCCAAACGCTACGGCATCAATCAGTATTTGGGACAACGGTTATCGCTTACGTGGAAACTACTGGGATGACTACAACGGAACCGACGCAGACCTAGACGGAATAGGTGATACCCCCTACGTCATAGATGAGTACAATCAAGATCGTTACCCGCTAATGCAAATGTGGACGCCGACATGGGACGAGGCTCTCATCATTCCAACAGGTCAACCAATCGTCGACATTGCAGTTGCGTCGGGATGGCCATGCCTGTACGCAAACACCGAGAAGTCATTCTACATGTCCCCTTATGGCATAGCATGGTATGGCCCCTACCCAGTGAATTTCTCTCTGACGTCCGTAGGATTTGTGTGGTATGGAGATGCTGTCTTTTGTGGCAAAGATGGGCTTTACTATGGCGGAGATCCGTCCCAACTAGTGTTGAATGTCTCAGGATACACCAAAGCGCTTGGCCTTTTTAACAACACGCTGTACGTGGGAACGTTCCTAGACGATTCTCCAACCCTCTACTACTGCGTATCCGACCCGTGGAACAGCAGCAACTGGTACATTGACACAGGCTTCTCAGACATAATGAACTCCTCAGCTCCTTTCGGAGGCATAGACTCCTTTGCGGTGCACAATGACTGGATGTATGTCGCGGCTGGAAACACAATATACTCATTTGACGGGACTACTTGGAGCATAGTGAAAACCTTTGATGATGTCTATTCAGTTCTAGACATGACAGTCTACAATGGAAGATTGTGTTTAGCCACCCGTGACCAGCCTTGGAGAAAATCGTTCTATCAAGGTGGCACAGGCTTCAGCGGAAGAGTAATCGAATTCGATGGACAAAACTGGACAACCATACTCGAACACGATTACTGGATATTCTCTCTCGCAGCAGACAGTGGAACACTCTACGCTGGAACAGCCAACAGAATACTCGCCTACAACGGAACAGAGTGGAGTGTATCCTACGAGGCTAACGATAGCGCCTGCTACGTGATCTCGCTTGCCACATTGTTCGGGCAGGTCTATGCTGGAACGGGCAACGGACTCGTACTCACGCATCCTTGACTCATACATCGATAGCCCATTCAGACAAGCCCCTATCACATTACACTTATAAAGATGCGAGGGGTGGGATTCGAACCCATTCCACATATCATAATTCATATTATAAATTTCAACTGTAGAAATTTCACCTACAGGAATTTCAGTTTGAAAATTCCACCTACCAGAATTAGTCTTTAAAATTGCTGTGAAGGTTTATGCCCTTTGTTTTTCAAATGTTGCTGCAGCGAAGCTGCCAGTTCCTCGAGTTGGCGGAACTCAAAAGCCAGTTCAGTATAAGCCTTGCCACCTCATTTTCACCCTCCGCTTTATCCAGAAAGATAGTAGAAAGCCCATGATTTTAGCCTGTCATGCAGAGCTTTGTAGGCTTCAGCGTATTGACCCCAAGAAGCCTCACTCAAACCAAATCTGCTTTAAAAGAGTTTGGGAAGAAACCCTAGATGAGCTATTCTGCTGAAAACAAGGGTTTGCTAAACAGGATAATGGTGAAAAAGAGGAGTGTGTCTGAGTTTAGCTAGTCTTCTTAGTACGTTTCTTCTTGATTGATACAGCCGGTAGCACTGTTAACGCTGCAAAGACTGCGAAGAAGGCTGCTGAGGGAAACTCTGGCACAACAATGTTGCCTCGTACTGGTTTGGGTGGCGCTGGGTCAGCAAATATGTATCCGTTACCCATTCCAACGTATATCTTGTCGTCATAGTTCTCGAAGCATAAAGCGTAGTAGGCGCCTTCAGCAGCGTTAAACGATGTTTCCCAGCTTGTTCCATCATAGGTGAAGATCTTGTTTGCTGTTCCAGCGTAGAGCTTGCCATCGTAGACTCCGAGCGAATAGACCCAATAGTCATGGTCAAGCACGGTTGTCCAGTTTTCACCGTCAAACTCTAGGACCCTTCCGCTGAAGCCTGTGCCACCTTGATAGAACGGTTTTCTCCATGCTTGATCTTTCGTCGCCAGATATAGCTTGCCATCGTAGATTTGCATGTCAAGGAAAGCGCCGACATCATCGTAGTTGCCCATAGTGTTCCAGTCTGTTCCGTTGAAAGAATACAGCTTTCCGCCTGAACCCACGTACATCACATTGTTGAAAACTGTAAAGGAGTTGATGCTGCCAAAGACTCCAGAAAAGTTCAGTATTGCTGAAAAGTCTGTGTCTACGTGCCAGTTGCTTGGGTTGGCTACGGAACCGTTGCAGTAATAGAGCGTTGGCGGGTTTGCCAGCATTGTTCCAGCATAAAGTTTATTGTTGTAGGCTCCAAGCACTTTGATGTAGGTTGGCACCGTGAAGATCATGCTGAAAGATGTTCCATCATAGCAGTATAGCCCACCCTGTCCGCCCACAATGAGCTTTTCCTCGTAGGGTTCAAGTGAAGTTATAAAGGTAGGTGCGTTTGTAGTGTTCCAGCTGACCCCATTATATGCATAGAGTGTGTTATTAGCTGCAGCGTACAGGGTTCCATTGAAAATATCAAAGTCAACAACAGGATGCCCTGTGGGCACAGTGAACTCGTGTTCCCAGCCATAAGAAGCCACCATAACCCATCCACCTACGAATGTATTGTCGTTGACACTGGTTTCGTCTGGGAGGGGCTCGGCATAAGCCCATATTATATAGCTGCCAAGGGCGAAGCTTGTAGTATCCCAATTGATGGTGATGGTTGAGGAGTTTCCACTTGAAAGTACAACTTCTCTAGTCTCAATTGTTGTCGTGTTAGCATAGGCTGTGATGTTGAAGGCTTCTGTGGATTCGCCTTGGTTAGTAACAGTCACTTTGATAGGCATGGAGTAACCTTGTCCCACCACGGCTTTGGAGAAGTCAACGTTGGTAATAGCGATGTCAACGTTTTTTGGGGTTAGACTCACGTCCAACGTAAGCATTACTTCGCGGGTTCCATTGAAAAAGACGGCGTTTTCCCATATTTTTGTCCAGAAGAAGTCTTTGTCTATAGAGAATTGCGAGGAGTTCTCATAGCCTTTAGCGGAGACTGTTAGAAAAACAGTCCAGTTGTAGTTTGACGGGAGAGCAAGACTTACCTTATCAAGTGGAGTGAGCCTATAGCGGTAGATATAGTTATATATAGGGATTTCTGGATACGTTTCATTTATTTCGACTATGAAGCTAGGTATCTTGTAACCTGTGTCAGCGTCTGTAACATTGAACTCTATGAAAGAGCCTGGAATCGGCGGGAGAGCGCGCCTATCTATCCAGCCAAATCGTATGAAATGGCCTACTGGCGCATTTCCAATTATATCTGGGTCGACACCAACACCGTTAGGGTCAACCGTGTAATACCTGTTCAGTACGTTTACTATAGTGTCGTTTGCAACGCCTGAAACCAACAACACACGCTCGTCATTAGGGTTATATTCCCCATCTCCGTCAGCATCATTCCACCACCAGCCCCAACTCGTCTTTCCAATAGTCTCACCTGCGTCAAACATGCAGTTCCCATTAGCGTCGATGAAACAATCATGAGCCACGAAGACTGTATCTAGATCTGGGATATTTATGCGTGGGAGTTCCTGCAGAGAATTGTACAAGTCATAGACTGTCGGATTAGGGCTGGTAAGAGTAATTAGACGATTCCAGATATCGATCACTGGAAAAGGACCAACGTTATCATTGTCAGTCGCGTCTACTCCATCATATATGTCCCATAGGATGCTGGCCACTGCAAGCTCTTCCAACCCTCCACCATCAACAGTGAGGTATTGATCTTCCCCAGTGACCAAATAGCTAACCGCTCTGGGAATAACCTCCCACACTGGATAATTAACCTCAAAGTTCAGAACTGGCTGAGCGCCATAGATCGATGGCTCGCTGTCTCCTTTCATAGCATCCGCTATCAACATTGGGGTGAACTCCGCAAAACCCTCAACTAGAGCATCCGTTGAGAAGGCATTGAAATATCCTCTGTGATTGCTATCATTGAATTGAGGTCGTGACAACTGATTCTCGCCACATATCAGCGAATCAGCCATAATGTGATGTGCAAACTCGTGCCATTCTCGGTTATCGGGTGCATTAGGATCGTTCCAGTAGCTCATAGCCGCGTTTATGTTTATCGTTGAAGCTGGGAAATGTATCCTTCCAGGAGCGTCATTAGGGTACCATCCGCCATCGGTCGGGTCAAACCACTCTTCATATGGCTTGTAGCATGTAGCAGGCACTGGGCTGAATGCTCTGACATCTACGGGAAGCGCATAATCCAAGGTCAGTCCTAAGTAACTAGTGGCGAATAGCACAGCCGTGTAGGTGTTGTGGTAGATTACTGCTAGGTGGGCAAATCTGTCTGCTCCCACGTTTGTATCGTCAGGAACCTGCGGATCGAACGATGTGCCGTTGAAGCCGTAAGTAATTGCATTATGCGCATCGATCGTCATCGTAATGTTCACAGTAAATGATGTTTCTGCCTGAAATGCTGGGGTGCGAAGGAAAGCTGGAAATGAAGGATCCCGTTCGAAGTCGTAGACCTTGATGATGTCGTCTTTGTCTTTGAGGACTATTATGAGCTTAAGTTCTGATGTTTCCCCATTAGTTGAGCAATAGAAGTTGCCATCAAGATCTGTGTAAACAGTTTCAAGATAATCATAGCCTCGGGTTAAGTGAACTTCGACTCCTCCAATCTTGTATTCAGTTGCAGTGGTTCCGGTTGTTCCTTCAAAGATGATTTTCCCGTAGATTCTGGCGGAGGGCGTCATGAGCGGATACTGATCCTGATTCTGCGCATTGATGAGGCGCGGTGTGTCGCCTATACCGTCGCTTCCAGTTTCGTTCTGATAAATGCCTCTGTAGACGTCAACTCCCGTGTAGTCGCTCCAGTAGTTTCCGCCAGAAGGATAGCCATTATTCCAAACGTTCACAGAGTCATAAGAAACGACTTGATTGGTATTCTCGACGATGTTGTTGTGATAGAGCCTATTGTGGTACGAACCGCTAGCTAGAACTCCTGCATAAGCATTCTTTGTCAAGTTGTTTCCAGATATTGTATTATAAAACGATTGAAACAGATAAATGCCGTTTGAGCTGCTGTTTGCTATGTTGTTTCCGGAAACAATGTTTCCGTGAGATTTGTAGAATCGAACACCAGTGCTACAGTTTGTCATGCTATTTTCCGAAACGGTGTTATTGTTGCCTCTCTCCCAAAAGTTAACCCCCGATGAGTTCTCTGTCATGTTGTTTTTGAAGACATTATTGAGAACCGACTCTTGGATTCGGATGCCATTGGAGTTGCTTGTTATGTTGTTTTCCGAAACAATGTTAAAAGAAGAACCATAGAAGTAAACGCCATCATTGTTGTCTAGTATGCTGTTCTCTGTTATTCGCGAGTGTGTTGTGTAAGCGAGCAGCAAACCTTGACCATTATCTTTCAGCTCCAGTCCACTGACAGTGACATGCGCAGAATTCACAAGGGCCAAGTATCCAATGTCTGGATGTGTGGAAGGGGTTATTTCAAGGTTTCTCTGATTAACGAGGTAGTACACTGGCTTACCGTTAACCGTGTTCGACGTGTCTACATCATGAACAAAATGATCAAGCATCGATCCATAGACTGCGAAGTTGCGTTTGTTGCCCACCATAGTATTGAGCTTCAACACGTTGTTGCTGGAACGATCGAGAACTATGCCTTCAGCGTTGTTTTCTATTCTGTTTCCAACAACAACATTACCAGCTGACAACATATAACTTGTGAGTTCGATTGCGCCAGATCCAGAATATTTACCATTATATGCCAGGTAATTTCCAAAAAACGTGTTGTAAGACCCTGTGTTGGTGATTCCCCACACTGTATTGTTTGTTATAGTGTTCCCAGAAACTAGGCTGTGATTGGCAGCGCACATAATGCCGTACGTTGCGCTGTTTATTATACGGTTCCAAGAAATAGTGTTGAAAAGCCCTGCCAGAGTGACGCCATTTTTGGTGCTTTTCAATATTTCGTTATTAAAGATAGTGTTGTTGTTAGAAGATCCCGAGAAACCGATGCTCCAGAAGTTGCTTGTAAATGTATTTCCCGTTACATTATTGAAGGAAGCGTTATCGATGTAAATGCCATAATAAGTACTGCTTGTTATCTTATTATCAGACACTTGGTTGTAGTCAGAAGAACCGACGAGACCAAGACCACTTTTATTGTTTGTCATGTTGTTTCCAGTAATATTGCAGGAAGATGACCTGCGGACATAAACGCCATACTCGCTATTGCCTGTTATGTTGTTTTTGGAGACAGTGTGATTCTTCGAATCTAGACTAGGGAATGCGGGATCATAATCAACACCCACACCAACCTGCCTATTTAGAGTTATGTTGTTTCCAGAAACACGGCAGTTCGACGAAACAAAGAGATAAACGCCGTAAAAGTAGTTGTTTATTATGTTGTTCCTAATGATAGTACTCAAATAGGAACGGTGGGCGAAAACGCCCCACATAAAATCCTTGATGTTTGTGTTCCTAATGGTCACATTACACACCTCAGACCAATAGAACCCGTAGCCACTCCACAAGGAAGCGGCTTGAAGCGTCTTATTATTCCCATCAACTATTATGCCTCCTCTCTTTATCCAAATCATTTGAGCAACGATGTTGCCAGTAAACCTGTAGGTTATGTTGTCTGAAGTCGTAATCGGCGCACCCTCAGGTGAGATGGAACCATCCGAACAGATGTAAATAATGTCCCATGCCTTGATTGGCTGAATGTTAAATGTCAATGTTAATAGGCTAGTTAAGAGCAATGTGAGCGTTATTCCAGAAACTATTCTTCTGTTCATAAACATGTTCTCCTTTTCCAGTTCAATCAATAATTTGTACATTCTAGACAATTTATGGTTTGTGATACCTGTGGAACATTACGTGATTTACCATGCAGTGAGGAGTGCAAATCGCACCTCGCACTAAATTCTGTAAGTTACGTTTAAATTCTCGGTTTTCATGATCCTTATGGATTCTTTATAGTAGAATGGAAAATAGCAGTAAACTCGTTAGAAAAAGGTGGTGATACAATTGTCCATGAAGAAGTTGATGAAAAAAGCTGCGCATACCATAGTAACCGATTTTGTCTTATATAAGCCAAGCATAGAAGTTGACAATGCATCCTTAATATTTCTTAGACTTCTAATAAGTGGCAAGCCTTCACTAACATTCGGCTGTCCAACAGCATCCTTAATTGAAGAAGGAAAACTTGTTTGTGAGTAAATGTGCGTGCGCTCACAATGAATTCACAGTCCACATAACAACTAGACCAGAAGAGATTAAGGGCGCTGCTAGGAGTAGGCTTCAAATACATGTATAAGAAAGATAAGCTGCTATATCTCAGGAAAAGGAAATAAACCTTTTAACGTTAAAAATGATCGAGGTCAAGGAAAAGTCCATGAAAATGGCCGGGGTGAGGTATTTCTGCCCCGGCGTGGCGAAATCTCCCGCAAAACCCCTCTTTTTTGTTATTGGTTGAAAATGCTGGCACTTTTTTAGATTCATTTTTTGGTTATGCTTTAACTGTTATTAGGATTTAGAAATCGGGCTGCTCAATTATGTTGAGCATTTATAAGGGGCATTGAGCGAGTTTCTGCTCAATAATATTGAGCATTTATATAGGTCGTTGAGCAAGATTATGTTACTGGTGAGCTTGTGTCTGGGGTTAAGAATATTTTTGCACCTAAATCCTCCAGAATTTTGCGGGTGTTGTTGGTGAATTTTGGTAGGGATTGGGATGAGAGGAAGTTGGCGCAAGAAGCAGGTGTGTCAAGGGGGTTAGCACATTATGTTTGTACTACTCTTATTGAGTTGGGGTTTGCTGCCAGGAATGGACAGAATAGGCTCATATTGGTGGATCCTTTGAGGTTGCTGAAGAGATGGGCTGCTTATCATCAGTATAATCGGATGAACAAGTTTTTGGATTATTTCACTTTTGAAAGAGAGATAAATCGATTTGTGGATAAGCTCGCGGGTATTGACCTGGAATATGGGCTTTGTGGATTGGTTGGGGCTTGGATTGTGGCGCCTTATGTAAGGCCTGTAGATGTGCATTTATATGTTTCATCAGAGCGTGTTGCTGGGGAGATTGCGAAAACTCTTGGTTTGAATCCTACACCTAAAGGTGGAAATGTCAAGTTTGTTTTGCCCTATGATGATGGTGTTTTCTATGGAGTGAGGAGTATTCGTGGCGTTAAGGTTGTTTCGAATATTCAGCTTTATGTGGACTTAGTAAATTTTCCTGCGAGGGGAGAAGAGGCTTCTTCTGAACTTCTTGAGGTGATTTTGAAGGAGTGGCAACGAAAAAGGGAGGAACATCAGCGTGTATGATCGGGATGCGACGAATATTTCTAAAGGTGCTTTGGTTGAGTTGTGCAGAGCTCTCCGCCAATACCGTTCAGACATGGTTCTTGCAGGCGGTTGGGCGCAATATTTTCTTGTTAGGGGATATTTTGATCATTGCGGGTCAGTTGATATTGATTTTGTTTTAAGGCCTCGAGTTATGGAGCGGTATGAGCGTATTAAGCAGATTATGGAAAGGTTGGGGTATAAGCCTACAGGAAGTGTATTCCGGTTTGAGCGTTTGTTTCGCTCAAGTAAAACTCATGGTGACGGATTAACTTGGGTGTCAACTGCTGTTGAGCATAAGGTTGAGGTGGATTTTCTTACTGAGCCTGAAGGTGCTGAGAAACTTCCGGAAGAATGGTTGGCTTCTGTTCAGCAGGATTTAAAAGCATGTATTATTGAGGGCTGCAGTGTGGTTTTTGATCATAATTTTGAAGTTGAGTTAAGAGCTGTTATGCCTGGTAATGGTGAGGCTACAGCGAGGTTTAATTGTGCTGATATTGTTGCTTCTTTGACTATGAAGGGTTTGGCTTTGTACCGAATGAAAGATAAGGATAGTTATGATATTTACGCTGTGGCTGGGTTCTATGGAGGGGGACCAAAACAAGCCTCAACTGCCTTCATGGATTCATTGCAAGGTAGAGAGACAAAGAAGGCTACTCAAGATGCTCTAAGCGAGATCAGAGATGCCTTTGCCTCTTTAACGTCTCAAGGTCCAATCGCTGTTGCCAGATTTATCGGGTCTGAGGATGTAAGAAATGACTCATACCAGCGAGTCAAAGCATTTTTGGAGGGTCTACACGTATGAGAAATGTGCAATTGTCTTCAAATTGGTGATACTATGACAAACGAGTTTTACCTAATGGGACTTACATATAGCAGTATGGATCCCATGTGGACACGTGAGGTGAAACTATCACAAAGGAAACTTGATCCGCTTGGCTTGTCAAGGGTTTCACAATGGTTGACAGAGGAACTTCTTCCTGGCATAACCACGGTTACAAGTATAGCTCGTAACTATTCATTCTATTGCTGGGGGATTTCAAATTTGCTCAATATGAACAAGATTATACATAGAAATCAGTTTGCTCAGGAAATTACGAAACGTGAAGCGGCATTTGTCATAGGTTGCATTCTTCATGAGGCAAATAAGACTAACAAACTTAACCCTCATGGGTATGAAAAGGCTACTCGTTTTATTAAAAAAGACAGTAACGAAAAGATTCAAGTTGCGTTTAATGTGTCTGAGAGCAATCCAGAAGGCTTTTACGGACTGTACTATAGAACCGCAATGTTTAAACTCGGATTGACCATCAGGTCAAGACTATTTGATGACCTTACACCGTTGGGTCGTCAGCTTGCTGCTGCCTTTGAGTCTAACATTAAAGACACAGAATACTTTAAACATCACATTAAAGCTGACGATATAGACAAAAAAATCTTGGCTGAATATGGAGAAAAAGCTTGTATATGTAAGCTTGTAACACCCAGCAACGAGAGAGAACTTCTAAAGAGTATTATGTTCAGCGACAATCTTCCATCTCTGAATCTGAAAAGTTCAAGAAAGGACACTTTGCTTTTAGTGTTGTCTTTAATAAAGCAATCAAGCGATTTCGGCATAGAATTCACAGAGGATACGTTCAGAGAAGCAATCTTTTTTGGTCAGGCAACGGGTGGAAAAGTAACATTTGATTTTAATTTTAAAAATTTCGAGGAAATAACAGCACGCTGGCATCTTTTTCAGCTGCATGAGTATTTTACATTCGCAATGGAATCATTATTACATGCCCTCCTAAATGAACTAAAGAAAAAGGATGAAGGAATGAGTTTTGATGAGTTTTTAAGTTTTGTCGATAAAGAGAAACCAGTTTCGGAAGCATTAAAAATCTCTTCAACAGGGTCCATTAAAGAGATTATTAATTTGTTGCTCAAAAATCTTCAACTAAGCGAATTGAAAAGTGATACGAGTCGTCAGTTTGATAGACTCTGTAACCTCGAGAAAGAAACTTCGGAAAAGAAACTACCCTTCATACCGACGGAAAGAGAGCTTGACGACTTGATAAGCGGAACAGGCAAGAAACTCAGCACTTTCCTACAGCTGCTAAAAGAAACAGCTATGAGATGCGGAGAAGCGAAAAGGCTCAAGTGGACAGACATAGACTTTGAAAAGAGCATAATAAAGCTTAACGAGCCAGAGAAAGGCTCTAACCCAAGAATGTGGAAAGTAAGCCAAAAACTAATCGCTATGCTTAACGCTTTACCGAGAAACAGCCAAAAAGTGTTTGGAGACGGCCCAATAAACTCAATAAAAACAACTTTTCTAAAAGCACGAAAAAGTTTAGCTGCAAAACTGCAAAATCCGAGACTATTAAGCATAAGCTTTCACACCTTTAGACATTGGAAGGCAACAATGCTTTACCATCAAACCAAAGATCCCTATTACGTTAAGCAATTTCTGGGTCATAAAGAGTTAAGAAATACGGAAATCTACATTAACATCGAAAGAACCATGTTTGAACCTGGAAGCGACGAATTCACAGTCAAAGTAGCTGAAAAACCTGAAGAGATCAAAGCACTGTTGGAAGTCGGATTCGAGTATGTATGCCAAAAAGAAGGCTTAATATTTCTGAGGAAACGTAAATGAGTAAGGCTATCATAAAAAGTGGTCGAAATCACCAAAATAGTGGCCGAGGTGAGGTAGCCTGGTAGCCTATAGGCCTGTGGAGCCTAGCGCCCGGGTTCAAATCCCGGCCCCGGCCCCATAAAAGGGAATAGTCTCTTGCCTTGATGCTTATCATAAAAAGATGGATGGTGTGGTTTTCTGTTTTTTGCCTAAATTGTGAAGTCGCCTGGGTAATTATCGTACAATTGTGGTTGAGAATCTGGTTGCTGTGCAACTACGCGTGGATAGGCATATGCGTGTGCTGCCTCAACAGAGCTTGCTCTATTATCTAACAGTGCTTCATCTACGAAATAATAACCCCATAAAGTGTTGCCTAAAGATAAATAGTCCCAACCATATTGGTCTGCCTTGCATGCTGATGCGATAATTCTTCCCGTGCCTTGTAGGTCGTCGTTATCATCAAACATGCCACCTGAATGGCATGAACCAAACATTAAGGCAAATTTCGTGCTTTCAATTGCTGCAAACTTCTGTTTGAACCAGCCATCTGGTAATCCGTAAAAGTCATACGTAACAATCATTTCATCATAGCCGTCTGATTCAACATCACTGTCCCATCCGTCAGAGTCTGGCGCTCTATAGCCATGTCCACTGTAGAAGAATACAACTTCATCACCTGCCTTTTCATTAGCAATCAACCAGTCAATAGCACTGACAATGGCTGCAGCTGTTGCCTTATTATTTGTCAGCAATTTGACATTAGCCTTCGGATAGCCTCTTTGCCGAGTTAATTCCGTATACATCTCCTTTGCATCCTCATCAGGGTGCCATAAATCAGAACCCGTTCCTTGATAATCTGCAATTCCGATTATAACAGCCCATTTATTTCCAGCCAAAGGTCGAGATGAACCACTCTCTGGTTGAATGTAAGCTGAAGATACATGAAATTTCATTGGTTTCATATAACTCAAGTGTAGCGCACACGATGTAGATGATATTGGAGCAAATATAGCGAGCACAAGAATTGTAATTATAGATGCTTGGAGCATTTTCCTCATGTCTCATCCCATGCTATAATAATATTATGCACACAATAACTAAAGGTTTACGGAAAAACCCAACAAGTTATTTGAGATTATTGGATAAGTCAAAACTAATAGGTTAGAAAATCATCTATTATAGAATTAGGAGAACACTCTTGGCTACCCGAAGAAAGCGATTAGTTTTCCCTTTTTCAGCAATTGTTGGATTGGACAAACTTAAACTCGCTATTTTGATAAATGCGATAAATCCGAAAATTGGCGGTTTGCTCATAAGGGGACCGAAGGGCTCAGGAAAAAGCACAATTGTTCGCGCCCTTATAGATATTCTCCCAAAAATAACAGTTGTCAAAGACTGCCAATTTAATTGTAATCCTTTTGACCCGTCAAATATGTGTCCAAAATGCAGTGAAAGATACAGAAATGGAGAAAAACTGCCATTTGAAGAGAGGGAGATGGTTGTTGCTGACTTGCCTTTAGGCGCCACTGAAGACAGAGTTATTGGAAGCCTTGATGTGGAGAAAGCCATTAAGCATGGCATAGAAGCCTTACAACCAGGAATTCTAGCTGAGGCGAATCAGAACATTCTGTATGTTGACGAGGTTAATTTGTTGCCAGACCACATTGCTGACGATTTATTGGACGCTGCAGCCACTGGATGGAACATTGTGGAAAGAGAGGGCATATCAGTAAGCCACCCTTCTCGCTTCATATTTATCGGAACAATGAACCCTGAAGAAGGCGAATTAAGACCTCAACTTCTCGACCGTTTTCCATTATCAGTCACTGTAGGAAGAATAGACTCAGTTAAGGATAGAATGGAAATTGTAAGGAGAAATATTGAGTTTGAAGCCGATCCAGAAAACTTTTGTGAAAGATACAGGCTTTCACAAGAGGAACTGCGAGATAGGCTAGTAAAAGCAAGAGAAACATTAAAAGATGTAACCATTGCAGAAAACCTTCTTGAGAACATTTCTCAAGCATGCTTAGATTTAAAAGTTGACGGTTTACGCCCAGACATAGTCATTGCAAAATCTGCATCAGCATTAGCGGCTTTTGAGAATCGAAAAGAAGTAACACTAAATGATATCCTAGTTGCAGCAGAACTTGCCCTAAGCCATAGAACTAGAGAAGGCGGATTCTTAGAGCCCGCATCGCCTCAAGAAATTACGGAAGTATTCACAACAACAGCCAAAAAACTCAAATACTTTGAAAAAACTGGGGAGGTGCCAAAAGAAAAGGCTGAGAAGAAACCACTGAAAGGAAAAGCCATTTTTTGGGTTAAAAAAGATGCGACAGAAGCTGAAGAAAAAGAGTTCAAAAAGAAAAGCGTGCTGAAAAAAACTGCGAATAAGTTGCAGACATTGAAATTTAGATTTCATAGTCTTCTAGGCGGTGTTACCTTTGGATTTGGAAAACGTTTGAAAGAAGCCCCGAAAGAAGCCCCAACTCTTAAAGAAGGTGTTCAAATAGGCTCTGATAAGCTACGCGGTGAAACAACTCGTGAAAAAATCCAAGAAAAAAAGGCAGGAAAAGGTGTTCCAACGGTTAGTGATGCTGTTGGACAGCCGAATGTTAGTGAAGGCTTGCCACTTATTAGAAGTCTAAGAGATAAGATCACCTCACCATCAAAGTTTTTTCTGAAAATGGAAAAAATGAAGAGCAAAACTCAAGGTGCTTATGCAGGGCGACGGGCTCAAACTTTGACAACTCTTAATAGAGGCAAACCGTATGGATGGAAATTTCCACATGAAAAGCCTACAGATATTCATTTGCCAGCAACTATTCGAGAAGCAGCAAGGTGGCAGAAAAATCGTGAAAAATCCTTTGTAACATTGTTGAAAATAAACCTTGAGGATGTTCGCGAAAAATTAAGATTGTATAAGGCTCCTTTGACAATGATTTTTGTGGTTGATTTAAGCGGTTCAATGCTTATGAATTTAGAAGCTATAAAAAAGGCATTGCTGAATCTTCATAAAGACGCATACAGATATAGGGACCGTGTAGGAATAGTTGCACTCAAGGATACTGGAGCCATTATTGTTCAGCATCCAATAACAAATCTGAGGGTAGTTGCTAACAAACTGTTAAACTTGCGCGTAAGCGGCTTCACTCCACTTGCTGCTGGAATGATGAAAGCTTGGGAAGTTCTAAAAGAAGCAAAACGAAGAGAGTCCTCAACAGTTCCTGTAATGGTAATAATAACAGATGGAAGCGCTAATGTTCCACTGAAAAAGAGTCTTGAAACCGGTGAATTTAGGCAAATAGAGAATGTTCGCATAATCGTTAGAGAATATGAAGACATAGCAGTTAGAGACGTGATAAGTGTTGCAAAAATGGTAAAGCATGATGGAATCAACACCATAGTCATAAACACTAATCCTCACCTTTACGGTCGTGAAACCTACGGCTTTGCAGTCACGAATCTCATAGCATCTTTAACAAATGGCAGCCATCATGTAATCGGCAGAGCAACAACAGATAAGCAACTAATAGAAGACATGATTGAAGGAATTAGGGAAGATCAGAGAAGAATAGTTCAGGAAAAAGCATTGGATTAACATGTACAATTCTTTTAGCATATAGGTTGTGCAAAAAAATGTTTAATGACAAAAGAAGTGGAAAAATCGCGTTAACAGCCCATTGTGTACTTAACCAAAATTCCCGTGCATCGGGCTTAGCAGAAAAACCATGCATTTTAACCGAGATTGTGGGATTTTTAGCGAGTAACAACATAGGCATTATTCAGATGCCATGTCCTGAAATTGTATACGCTGGCGTTTTAAGACAACCTCAAATTAAAGAGCAATATAATAATGCAACATTTAGAGGACTTTGCAGAAAAATCGCAAAAGAAATTGCGTATCAAATGAGACAATATGAGAATAAAGGTGTCAAAGTAAAAATTGTTATGGGAGTCAATGGAAGCCCAAGCTGTAGTGTAGACAATTCTGGAATCTTTATGGAAGCATTACATTTAGCTCTAGACGAGAGTGGGATCTCGGTGCCTTTTTACAATGTTCATCTTAAGACTCCAATAATGGACATTGCGATGCTTAAAAAGCTTATAGAGTGATTAAATTGGGGGCTTCTGATGTTTCTTTTCACTTGTATTTTTGCGCATCCACTTCTCAAATTCTCTAGACGGTGGATTTTCAACAAAAATTTTTTTCCTTTTAGCCTCTAAGCAAACATTCTTCTTGCCTAAAAATTCGGCGGCTGTCACAATTTTGCATCCGACTTTTTCAGCCGTTTCAAAAATTGCGCCTATTTTTTGACGCCAGTTTTCATCTCTCAAGATATGATGGTCTAGGATTATGTTTGGCACTGTTTTCACGATTTCTTCAAAATTTTTTAGTCCAGTTTGAATTTGGTTTTCGTCAACTTTGAATTTGGATAAGTATAATGGCGGTCCACCTATCATTAACAATTGAGGTTTTTCTGCAAGTATTATCTCAAGTGTACGTCTTGCAATTGGACCTTGAACATCAGGTGCAAAAATAAACTTCTCATCCTGATATTGAATGATTGTTATTAAAACCCATCCAAGGGTTGAATTTTCTGACCCATGAAAGACTGGCTCAGAAAATTTCACCATAGTGCCTTTTTCAAAAACGAAGCGTCTTCCATCAGCAATTTCTAGTTTTTCCGTATATTTCCCTGCAGTTTTCTGAAACATCCATCCTCTTCGCCTTTGACTATGATTTATACATTCCTTCGGATTTTTTATTAAGACAATTTTTCCCTCATAGATTTGCTTTGCCGTTTCATCCTTCATAGTCCAATTGCATAACCAATCTTCATAAGAAGGTGTGTGATGGTCAAAGTGATAATGACTCAACGACACAATCTCTGCCTTACCGGCAGCTTCAGCAATTCTTCTTCTAGCTCCATCTATGGCCTTAAACTCGAGCGGATGTGGAAGCAAACCAAAACGCATTGGACAAAGCGAAACTCCAGCATCTAACACAATTCGCGTGTCAAGAGTTTCAACAAAAGTACACATTGACCTCACGCCGAGGCTTTCTGCAGCTAATGGAAGAACCGTTATGTGCTTCAGCATAGATTCATAATCTTTCATGAAATGTATAACTTTTTATCTAAGCCTACGATAATCTTGCATGGCGAGGCGATGACGACTCTGGCCCCACTGAACTCAAATGATTGGGATCTTGAGTGCGGAGAGCCCGCCAAGATTCCGAAAATATGAGTTTTGTTGATGCTTTTGTATACAGCTATGATTGCAACATGTTATGCTCATCCATCAAGCCTTTGAATTTATGGAATATTTCTTCGCCTCGTGATCTTAGTGATTCAGGAAGATTTGGATCATTTTCTAAGACTGATTCTTTGTGTTGTTTTAATCGAAATTTCGCCCAGTGGTAATCCTTCTTATACAGGGCATATTCAAGCTCTAATTCCATGGCTTTGAAATGCGCTTCATAAACTATTGTTTTAGGAGAATCCACAATCACTTTCTTATCAATTATTCTTCCCTTCTTTTTCAACTCACTGATTTCTGACAGTTCATGCACCAAAAGAAACTCGTTACCTAAAACATCCTTTAATGTTGTTGGATCATCAGAAAATATTTCGCCAGTCATATAATCATAAAATTCCTTAGCAGAAACATTCTCAGCATCAGGATCAATTTGCTTAAGAGCTCTTTTGGCTTTTCTTATTTTTGCATTTATCTCTTTGCGAAAGAGCTTATACTCATCCATGTCTATCATTCTGTTGGTTTTTCCCAGAGTTCAAGCTTTTTCTTCTTAAGCTCTCGACGTTTTCTATGCAGAAAACGGTAAACGGCGCTGTGCATGCTTCCGTCAATCAGCATTTGTATGGCTTCTCTTGCAGCCTGCGCTTCTTCGATGCCTCCGATTATGCTTACTGTGTGTCCATAAACTGTTACGTGAGTATCAGTTAACTCTTCTATTATTTTGCGGGTTTTACCATTCATGCCTATTATTCGCCCTTTTATGCGTTTAATGTCTGATTCAGACCTTCCGAAAAATGTTCGTAAATCTATGACGTCCAGTAAGGCTTCTTCATCGCGAATTAGGCGAAATGCATGTTCTGGGGAGAAGCCTCTTCCAATAGCAGTTACTACATCCTTTGCTCTAAAAAGTAATGAAGGATCTTCCGCCTTCTCAGCAAGCATAATTGTAACTCCGCCTGATTCGCTTTCGATCTGAAGTTCAACAGAAAGCTTTTCCTCTATGACTTTTTTGATCTTCCCTTCTGGACCGATTAGGACACCCACTCGTTCTTTTGGAATTCTTAGAAAAGTGCTAGCTCTAGCCATGACTAGTGACCTTCTTGTAACATTCTTCAACTGAGAGGATATTAACGCCTAACTTGCTAAAGTATCTGTTTAGATTATTCAAGTCTCTGTACAAAAGAAATTCAGCCATGGGATGAGAAAGAGGAACAGCTTGTGATATATCAAAAAGCACGGGTCGTCCCTTCCAAATCATTATGTTATATTCACTTAAATCACCATGAGCAAGCTCGGCCTTGCAATAAAGTTTACGCAACTGCTCAAGGAGAATTAAATAAATTCTTTCTGGATTCTTTGGCTTTTGCTCCTTTAAAGACGGAGCACTTACACCGCCTTTTCCAATAAACTCCATTATAAGCACATTATTCTTAACAGCAATAGGCTTAGGAACACGCACTTTGGCGGCCATTGCTAATTCCAAGTTCTTGAATTCTTTTTGAGCCCATGCAAAAATTAGTGAGCGAGTATCATGTTTTATATTCTTAAATCTTGCATCACCCTCAATGTACTTTAGCATACCTTTGCGAAATTCCGCAGAACCAGTTAGGTAAATTTTGATCGCTAATTCATTTTCATGTTTGTCCTTTCCCCAATAAACCCTTGATTCCTTTCCAGCTTTGACGACGCCGTAAATCTCGTTTATTGTGCCCTTGTTCAGAAAATCATAAATCACCATAAGTGTTGAACGGTCGAAAACTTCTTCTAAAGCCTCATATTCTTCGCTTCGTTTATCCTTCATCAACTGTTCAACTTCATATTTCTTCTCTTTTTTGCGAAGCCTCCCTTCAACAGTTTTCCGAAAAGACATGCCATTTACTCCAAGCCATGAAAACCTAAACTGTTAACAAACCTTTTCTGCGGAGAATGTCAGATTGGGCTTTAGTATAACGCCAAATCAAATCGCCACGAGTGTCAGATTGAAAATCCCAAGGAGAAACAAGCACAACATCTCCTTGACGAATCCAAACTCGCCTTTTCATCTTTCCACGTATGCGGCATAAGCGTTCACGGCCATCTTGACACTTTACTAAAACACGATCAAAGCCTAGCAGTTTTATGGCTATGCCTAAAACATCATTTGCTGATGGATACACCATCTCGCTTAATTCCTCTTCTGTTAGTACCTTCTTCTTACCCAAATAGGCACCTCAAATGAATCTGTTTAAAAAGAATATATGTCTTCTTTAAAAGCATGCTTGTATGCCATCACAACTCAGATTTTTAATATTTGTGCATGCGGCACACCTTCAATGTTCAGCACTGCTTCAGGATGTACATAACCTTTTTCTATTGCTTTCTGAACTATGTTCTTTCCTATCATATTCACAATTGTAGAGTTCGAAATCATATCGACAGCATCCTCAATTGTCACTTTTGCGCCCTTGTAGAAATCTTCTTTTATGCAAAAAACAATTTTTCCCTCCCGTAATGTCTTGCCAAGAATGTCAGCATCACATATGGCCAGAAGCACATTGCCGCCAATTTTTCTAAGCTTCATGTACACTTCCAATTTTGAAACACTCAAGTTAAAGTTGCTGCACGGAAGACCTTGCGCCACATGCTTCACACACTAGAAATGATAGGCGTTTCTCCTTTACAATCTTTGTGTCTGGACGCTTACAAATTGGGCATACGACAAAGATTTCCATATACCTCTGAATCAATCTTTCCAAAGTGTCTTGGGAAAATTTTCCTTGGAAAATAACCCTTGACTCTTGCGTTGTTGCCGCAGTGGCTAACTCACGCGTCAAATATTTTAATAAATGCTGCGGATCACGATTCAAGGCATCAGCGATTTCCTTAAAATTATAGATTATTGTACGCATACCTATTACTGAATAGGCTAGTCTGGGCAATTCTAAACGTTCACGTTTAGAAGATATTTCGGGAATTTGGGAACGTGCCCTTTTCAGCAACTCTTCATAATCATATTTCATGCAATGGTTCTCCAAAAAAGTACAAGATGCATAATCCTATTAAAGTCTTGTTTTTTAAAATTAAATCCCATATTACTTCCGTTTCCTGAACAGTTTTTTCCCTTCCATGTCTGTAACATATTCAAATCCAGACTCTAATAGTTTACATGCTTCGCCAATGGTTGCTGCAGTTATCACATGAAATTCCTGATTCCCTTCGTTAAATATTGCTTGTTCAATGTTTATGTATAATTCTGTGCTCTGCAAACTTTTATGTCCAAATAATTGTTTGACATACCAAGGATTATGTGTCTTATGATATTCCATTGTTGCTTTCCAATGTCTTAAAGTGTGAAAGGTTATTTGAGTTAGTCGTGGATTCCCTATTTTCTCGCTAATCTATTTCTTTGGCAAAGAAACGTGGACTGCTTGTTTTTCACGCTTGATCTTCCAAAAATCTTGACATCTCGTTTTGGTAAGCTTTGAAGAATGCCTACAAGTGCAGGTGAAATTGAGATTTGTGGATTGTTATGTTTTTCTGGCTCGTTTAATATTAAAGTGTTGTTTTCTAAGTTTAGGTCTGTCCACTTTAATCTGCATGCTTCACCTATCCGCATCCCTATTTCTTTTAAAGTTCGAAGTATTGCCGCAGTTGTTTTGCCGCATCCAGCTATTAAACTGTCAATTTCTGCTTCTGTTGAAATGAAAGGAATCTTATGTTGAAATTCATAATGCGGCGGACTCCATGATAAATGCGCGCGCATAAACTTTAACCCAAAATTTAAACATCAGTTTATGCTTTTCACGGTTTCTTCCATGTAGGCAGCGTAAACTCTGGCTTGTTCAGCCCTTGTAAAATCTTTAGCCAAACTCTGTTGCTTTAGCCCCTATGCGTTTAGCAAGCTGCAGAAACTTCTTTTTAACCGAGCCTTCCATCAAAATCAACTCCATAGGGCCAGAGTTTTCGTGCTCTTGCAGTAATGCGCCTCGAATTCTAATCGTCTATAAGGGCATGAGTAATTCCAGAGTTGCATTGTTGTTGATGGCAAGTCAATCAATTTCCTTTTTTTCTCTTTTTTCTAAATACCTGCAATCTAATGGTCGCGCGACGGAATTTAGATGTTGACAAAACTTTTATTTAATGCGTAATACAATTGGAAATAGATGATTGCATGGGTTTTCTTAGAAGATTTAGACAAAAAGCGAAAACTACAGCGAACCAACCAGATGCCCAATCGCCTCCAACCAAAACCTCTGAGCGCTTGAGCATAGACAAGAAAATCCCCCTTATTTCAGATGTTGACGAGTTTTCCAAACTTGCGCTTGCAGGAGAAGAATGTGCATTTCTGATTTGGCTGCAACATTACAAATATGTATTGGCGAAAATTGAGCGGGACTTTGCGAAACAGCAAAAACCTTTTTCGTTTCCTCGCCTCATTTGTGCTAGCTGCTATAAGGTTCTTGACGAATATCCATCCTTCATGCTTGGCTTATGGATTTCCGATAAGCGCGCACCTTCCGTTATCGCAGGCGCGAAATTGATTTTTGCGGGGAAAGAAGGTGACACAATCGCGCAAGAGGAATATGGACGAAGGGGGCGTTGCTTTGAATGTAGAGGTGACAGGGCTCTTATAGTGTTCGCTAAGACGACCGAGATGCTGCCTGCGGACATACCCGATTACTCTTTGCCTCTTCGGTTACCATATGCTGATCTTAGGGGGAGGAATTCCAACCCAACAATAGGACCACCTCCAGGTATGATTCTTTGCAAGAATGGTCACAACAACAGTCCCAATGCAAAAGTATGTTGGGTGTGTGGTGAGAAACTCGAAAAATCGCCGATCACATCATAGACCTTCCCATTCAGACAAAGAAATCGAAACAAGATAGAAACCCTAAGGATAGATGAAATTGTCCCGATCACAAACTGCCCCCCACGGTAAATTCTGGCCAATAGTAAGATCCTTGATCTGGGAAAGCACAGTAACTCCACTAAAATGGAACAAGCCAAAACCATGGGCACAGACTTTAAAGGCATAACAGCAACTCATAAAGAACCCAGAGAAGCAGATGCTTTCACACAGCCAAACTAACCGCCCTCAGAAACTTATAACTCGAAAATAAAGCTCTCCTGTCCTTACAAAAGATTATTTGCGGCATCTTAAAAATCTCACCAACCAAAATAGAAACCAGAAGGAGGTGAAAACTTGCCCAAACAAGGAATGACAGGCTTATGTCTAAAAACCGAAGTCTCCAACCTATTCCGAAACAAAGCGGAAAACGCCAACATGGGCTTAAACGACTACCTAACCACACTCCTATTAGGACCGTCCTGGGACCGCCCCAAATCTGGAGACCAAACACAAACTCCCACACAAAACCCCAACTTACTCCAAGCCCTAACCAGCCTACTACAAGCTCTAAACCAGCAACAAACGCTCTGTCCATCCCAATATTTCTAAAAAAGCTAAAAAGGGTTGTGAAGAACCTTGCAGACTTGCTTGAGGAAGGCAGATATATGATTTTGGTGATGGGAGATTCGCATTTAAAAGGTGAGTATATCCCGCTGGGTTTTAGATGTATGGGTGTTGTCTTGGCAACAGGCTTGTTCAAACTCAAAGCTACTAACATCAAAAACATCAACGGAAATCGAAGAAAAATCGGACAAGAGACTCTTTGGCATTATCTCAGCTGAAAATCGGTTTATATCTTTTCAAACACGAATACATCTATGTTTTTCAAAAAATCTGATTCATCATTTGTCTTCGAAGAATCATTGCTTTTCTCCAGTTAAGGTCATAGTAGTATACTCCTCCGTTCTGCAGCGCTTCACCCATCCTTTTAGTGTTAAGTCCTTCAGGATCACTAATTTTTTAGACGTGAATTCTGCCTGACTTTTCATGTTAAATTCAAGCCGTAAGATTTTCATAGCCATCTCCGGCGTGAGCGCCAAATAGACCCGTCGCCGCGCGCGCAATGCTAAGTTTGCGAATTTAAGTCTTTCTTGTGGCAAGCCTTTTAAGCCGTCCGCGCTCCAAAAACGAATAAAGGGAAAAAATCCCCATGGTGCGATGTTACAAGTGTCAAAAGGAGCTGGGTCTACTTGAAAAGGACAAAGTCTTTAGGACATTGAGAGCAAGCGTGTTCATTTTTGTGGGGCCTGTGCTAAATCGTGGGATCTGGAACAAAAGATGCTTGTAATTTCCACTCTCTGTGAAGGGGGCGATCCTGCAGAGGTCTTCACGATTCCTAGAGTTACAACTCCCGATCCGGACAACCCCGGTCGTTACCCCCTTCTCGGTTACCTTACATTTACAAACAGAGTCATCTACTTCGCACAGATTGCTGAATCAAAAAGCGTTGATGTCGAGGTCAGCGGCGCTTTTGGCTTTGTTGGCACAGCCGCGGAAGCTTTGATAAAGGCAGAACAGAAAAAGTGTGCAGAGGACAAAATCTGGGCCCAAGAAATTAAGGGATCACGTAACTTTAGAGGAATACTGGAGAAAGCTGACCGATTGATTGTGTTTCCTAAGGAGACAATTATTGATATTGGATATAGTCGGTTGTTCGGACTTAAGATAAAGATGCGCAGCAACTGGCATGGATTTTGGTTGGAAGATAAGGAGAAAACCTATAGAAGCTTCGAACCTAAAATCAAGGAATACTTGAATAAATAGTGCTCGAAAACTTGAGAGAGCGAAACGCAAACCTTATTTTCACTTGAAGTCATATATCATCTGCAATTTGCGGTCTCGAAGGAATGAAGTCTTGGTGAATACAAAAATCCCAGAATTGGTCAAAGAGCATTTGTCAGAAGAAGAGCAAGTTATTTCAAAAATCTCTATTCGGAATACGGACGTTTACGCAACTAACAAACGCTTACTTAGATTTACCAGCAAATCGAAATTCGATGAATTGGAATATGATAAAATATCTATCAGCTTTGAGAAAGGAGGTCTGAGTCAAATAATACTCCGTATCTTCACGATGCTACTTGGTGTGTTTTGCATTTCACTGGGTATTCTTAGTTACGTGGGACCTAAAATCGGGACAATAAGCTGGAAGGCGCCATTCATATATTCATTGCTTTTATGTGGAATGGGTCTTCTTCTAATTCTATGGATGTTGGCGTTGCCTAACACTTACTATCAAATCAAGTATCCCGGTTTTAGCAAAAAAGACCTGAAAAATTGGCGAATTATGCGCAATCGGTGGTTCCCCGGGAAAGCTGACAGATTCGCAGGGGTTATAAAGGAAAGGACAAGGCAGCCATGATTAGGTGGTAGAGATTGAAGTCGTCGTCAATAATAGTAGCAGCAATTGCTGGAATAGGATTGATGTTCTTGCTGGGTTCCGTTTTCGGCTCAATAGTAGGAGAGCTTGGTTTTGAGAGCACCTTAGTTGTAGGCTTAATCAGCTACTTTATAACTGGATTCATCTCTGGCTACTTGGCTAACTGGAAAGGAGCTGTCCATGGAGTTTTTGCTGCGCTTCTATTATGGGTTTTCAACTTTGTCTATAGCTATGCCACTTTGAGGCCCAGCTTAGGCTACATAGATCCTACCTCTGCGTTCTGGGGATGGTTTGCAATGTTTACCTACATAGGTGGTTTGATTTTTCTGGGCATCAGTGCCTTAGGTGGTTTTGTGGGAGAGCGAATAAGAACTAGATTCCCTTCTTGATAACCGTAAGAAGAAAATGAATTTGAGAGCCACAAAATACCTACGCAATGCTTCTCCAACATTGTTCTCAGTTTTTACTAGAAGACCTTGTCATTTCAATGTTATGAAAGCGAACGCCATTCTTAAGTGTCTCATTTGTAATAATAATGCCTATTGGGAAACACTATGAGGTTTGAATGTGGGAATTATTGAAAAAATATTTAGGAAAAAAAGGCCACAAAGTGAGTTTCAGAGTGAAAAGCTGACTGATGAAGAGTATGTTCGTGAAGTCGCACGGCGCCTGCATGGGTCAGAAGCACCCTATTCTCCCTCTTCCGAGACAGCTGTTGATGAGGAACGTGCCTATGACGTAGAACGTGCACATGCAACCGAGAGAGAGAGGTCCCTCAAAGAGTTCCGAGTTCTTGGCCGTGAGAGTCGCGAAACTCTCAAGAAAAACATAGACTCATTTGCAAATGTGCTGGGACATATAGTCGAAGGTGAACTCAGAAGAGAAGCATATTCTCTTCGCATCTTCTGGCCAGGTGATCCACCAACTTGGGCAGAATTGCGTTTCCTTATAGTTTTAAAGGGATTGGACGTTGACAATGATTCCAACGACATCGCAGCGTATGAGAAAGTATGGAATGGTGACTACAAAATCATAAGGGATAAACAACGTGATGGCTTTTGGATTATCTTCCAAAGGTAGCCTGAGCACCTTCTAAAGTGCGCCTCGCCGCCTACCGAAAGAAGAAGAAACATTTACTTCACTAAATTAATGGATATGGTTGTTTCGCTTTGGTAGGTGGACTCGCGACTTAAGGGGTTCGGTATAATTTCTTATGGTAGAATTTTGCAACAACGCAGAGCGTAGTTGCCGCTATTGCCAGCCAGAATTCCATGTGAACTCGGTTGTAATGGGGACGTCTATCGTTGCGGCTTCAGCGTCTAAGGTTGTAGTTGTGGATCCTGTGAGAGGAACGTTGATGTGAAGAAGTGTTCCAGTGATGTATATGGCGATGAATAGGAAAATTAGAAAGATTATTGTTACGATTAGTGGTTTCTTGTAGGCGAAGTTGAGTAGGTTTTTTGAGTATTCCCTATTAGGAACCAAGGAACAAATCAGCATTGCAACTGCACTGGCAATCAAACTCAGCTGACAGGCCATGTTCAAAAACCATGCTATTGGTGGAGTCATAGAAGTGCCAAACAGGGTGAAGTTGAAGTTCAGAGGTGAAACGTTAGCCTCGCCCAGCTGTTGACCTACTGTGAGATGCCACCATGGAGAAGCGTGAGTCAACAAAGAAAGTATAACCAGAGCAAGGGTTGCGAGACCGCCTGCCAATCCAGGCCAATTTATTTTCTTAACTTCCATATGCTTTCCTCCTTATGGCGATGGAATGCGAATTGGACCCGCACGCTTATTTGTTCCTGGTATCGGATTTTAATCCCCTGCACATTCAACGCTAAGCTTCTCAGGTCTATGTAGAAGTCTCCTCCTAAATGATTATGGTAAATATGCACTTCACCTTCAGAGGTTAAAGCTAACGTTAAACCGATAACTTCAGAAGATTTTCCAGAAATATTAACCACCCCAGTCCTGTTTACAAAACCCAGAAACGTTCCATGATCTGAACAAAAAACTTCCGCACCAATAGAGTCTAAACGCAAATCGATACTGTAGGAATTGCAAATCCTAAACTTCAACAATGGAGGTTTCAATGGATCAATAATTTGGTAACCCACATACTCCATGGGTGGGGATGGCTGCGTAAGGAACTCTGGAGTTTCAGGCATCACAAGAGCTGCCAAATCGTTCTTATAGACTATTAAGGCACCGCATATTGGAACTACAAAGATTTAAACAGAAATTGCCGTTAACACCCATTTTATATTCATATCTCTCCCACATAGTTTGAGTTATAATTACCTTTCCACATATCTTTTTTACAGTAAGAAAGAGGACGATCGATCGATCTCTCAACCTTGTACTGATTATGGCACAATTACTAAAATTGAGCCAAGCGTCGGTTATTTCTATCTGGATGCCAAGAGGTTCAATTGGAAGGTTCCGGAAAACGAAGATTTAGTGGGCAGTGTGATCAACTTCACGGTGAGGGTTGGATACACAATTGCATACGAGTGCGCATATACTCTGGATTCTTACTTCATACGAACCGAAGAGGTGAAAGTTCCTTTGAAAATATTAATACTAACAAACAGCGAACTGGACAAAGCCTTGTCAGATATTAGAATTGCCACGATGTTGCATCATGCTAAATTGGCTGCATGGGCTATTTCAGTTGTGTCAGTTGCCTTTCTCGTTCGAAGACATGGCGACCTTAAGCTTGCTCGAGTTTTTGCTGGAGTTTGTGCAGTAACAGTGTTTGGCGTTTTGTTGCTTTCAGTAGGCAGAATCGCACACGATTCTGGAGACTCCAACCTTATAGAATTAGCAATGTGCGGAGGCATCCTCATTTGGGGTATACTTTCATACGCGTATTATCTGGTTGCGACAAACCAATTAGGTTAATGCAAGTATCAAAGCGTGCGCATAAGTGTTGAATAATTGTTTTTGGGCTTGTCCATCACTGCTATAAACTCGCCTACTTCCTCCATGGTCCACGGACGCTTCTTGTTGACTGCATGGGCTGGCGGCAATTGCACATAGCGCAAACTTATGGGAACGTCAAAGTATTTTGCTAAGCTTTGAACAGCGCCAACGTAAATCCCAATAGTCTTAGGACTGTAGCCTCTGTTTTGAGGCCAAGCGACAAAATTGTTAAGTGTAACACGATCTATACGTGTTCTCTGGCTTCTTGGCAGAAGCCTATCTCGCTCTACACGGTCCAGAAAATCCTTTATCGACCCTTGACTTGAGTAAAACTGCTGAAAAACCGCCAAACCTCGACCATAAACATTATGCGTCCCAAACTTCAAAACAGAAAGAAACTCGGAAAACTCAGATTCAGCCTCAAACTGCAAAAGAACACCCTAAAAACAAAAACTTTCACTACACAAAGCTTACAGTGACTTCCTAAAAGATTTGGAGCGTTTAGATTCACGCAAACAGAAAAAAGGGAGTTTGCGCGAGAAACCTTCAAGTGCTTCGTTAATCCTATTAAAGACCTGTCATCTCCTATAGCCTTGAAGAGGAAACATTATGGGCTACATTTACCTTTACACTGGAACCGGTGCTGGGAAGACCACAAACGCTTTAGGTTTAGCATTGCGGTCTGTTGGACATAAACGTAAAGTCATTATAATTCAATTTTTGAAGTGGTGGAAAAACACTGGTGAATACAAGATTAGGCATATGCTTGCGCCTTATTATGAGATTTATATGTTTGGCAGAAAAGGATGGCATGGACTAGGTAATTTAGGAGAAGAAGACAAAAAACTGGCGTCAAGAGCATTAAAATTTGCAGCAAAAATAGTTAAAGAAAAAAAGCCGCATCTGCTTGTTCTAGACGAAATTAACCTAGCCGTATACTGTAAGCTTTTAGATGTAGAAGAAGTTTTGAGATTTCTTGATAGTATTCCGGAGAAAACTGATGTTGTGTTAACTGGAAGATATGCTGTGAGAGAATTGATTGACCGAGCAGAATTTGTAAATGAAATTGTGGGCGTCAAGTATCCAAAGGAAATGGTCACAAAAAAAGGAATACAGTACTAATATGAAAATTTCTCTTGGAAAGCTGAAAAGTTTAAAGAAGCCAAACTATTTAGTGTTTAACTCCTTGCGGTGAAAAAATGGGCAGGCAAAGTCATCCGTACATTCCAAATTCTCAACAGGAAATCAAAAAACAAATGATGTTGGAAATTGGCGTAAAAAATATCAATGAATTGTATGCTGACATCCCCGAGAAATACCGTTTAAAAAAGCCTTTAAATCTTCCTACAGTTCGATCTGAACATGAAGTTAGAAGACATGTTGAAGCTTTGCTTTCGAAAAACAAGACATGCCTTGACATGCCAATTTTTCTTGGTGCAGGATGTTGGCCTCATTATGTACCAGCAGTTGTGAAAGAAATTGTGCAACGCAGCGAATTCCTCACTTCCTATACGCCTTATCAGCCAGAGGTTTCGCAGGGTATGCTCCAAGCACTTTTTGAATATCAAAGCATGATTTGCGAATTGACTAGTATGGATGTTGCCAATTGTTCGATGTATGATTGGGCTTCAGCTTTAGGTGAAGTTGCTCGTATGGCAGTTCGCATTACTGGTCGAAGAGAAATCCTGATTCCAAAGATTATTCATCCGGAAAGAGCTAAAACTTTGCAGGTTTATGCTGAATCAGTTGGAATAACAATTAAGAATATGGCCTACAACGTGGAAACTGGGCAGATAGACCTTGGAGATTTGGAGAGCAAGATTTCTGAAAAGACTGCAGCAGTTTATATTGAAAATCCATCTTACTTAGGCTTCATTGAGTCGCAAGTTGAGGAAATTGGCAAAGAAGCACATGACCATAATGCTCTTTTCATAGTTGGTGTTGATCCCACTTCGCTTGGAATTCTGAAACCTCCAGGAGAGTATGATGCAGATATTGTGATTGGAGAAGCCCAACCATTGGGGAATTCTATGAGTTTTGGCGGTCCACTTTTGGGAATCTTTGCTTGCCGTGATGACATGAGTTTAATTAGGCAGATGCCAGGTCGCATAATAGGATTAACGTCAACAGTGGATGGCAATAGTCAAGGCTTCTGCATGGCTTTGCAGACTCGTGAACAGCATATTAGAAGAGAAAAGGCGACCTCGAACATCTGCTCCAACGAAGCCCTTTGTGCAGTGGCCTCAGCTGTTTACTTGACTTTGCTTGGTCCTCACGGTTTTCGTGAACTTGGAAAAACGATAATGTATAAGACTAATTACGCCATGTGTTTGTTGTCAGAAATAGAAGGTGTTAAGGCACCAATTTTCAAATCTGCTCATTTTAAGGAGTTTACTGTAAATTTTGATAGAACAGGCTTAAGCGTCAAAGATGTGCACGAAAAGCTACTGCAACATAACATTCATGGTGGTAAGGACATTTCAAAAGAGTTCCTTGAATTTGGCAATACAGCCCTATACTGTGTCACAGAAATTCATTCGAAAGAGGAAATTGACTGTTTGGCTGAAGCTTTAAGGGGGATTTTGACTAGAGGTGAAAAGGAATGTTTAGACAGGCAAGGTGGCATGAGCAAGTAGTTTTTAATCTTGGAAAGAATGGGCGAAGAGGGTATTTGCCGCCAGAAGCTGAAGAAGAAGTCAAAAGTGCAGTAGGAGATTTGAATAGCCTCATACCAAGGACTATGCAACGTAAAGCTGATCCTAAACTTCCTGAGCTTTCTGAAGTTGAAGTTATGCGCCACTTTATGCATTTGAGTGAAATGAATTATGGGGTTGATTCTGGCTTTTATCCGCTTGGAAGCTGCACAATGAAGTATAATCCAAAAATAAACGAGCAGCTTGCAGCATTGCCCACTATAAGCATGCTTCATCCCTATCAAGATGAAACCACTGTGCAAGGAATTCTTGAAATTCTTTACACTCTTGAGCGATGGCTTGCTGAACTGACTGGAACTCATGAAGTATGTCTTCACCCAGCTGCTGGTGCGCATGGTGAGTTTTTGGGAACACTGCTCATGCGTGCATATCATAAGTTTAATGGAGAAAGTGAAAAGCGAAGTGAGATTATTATTCCTGATTCAGCGCATGGAACAAATCCTGCAAGTGCAGCTATGGGTGGATTCAACGTGGTAGTGGTTCCATCTGATGATGAAGGATGTATCAGCTTGGAAGCTTTGAAAGCAGCTGTTTCTGAAAAAACCGCTGGACTAATGCTTACAAATCCGAATACGTTGGGCATTTTTGAAAGAAACATTGAGGAAATATCAAGAATCATCCATGAAACAGGTGGATTATTATATTATGATGGAGCAAACCTAAACCCACTATTATGTAAGGCTAGACCAGGCGACATGGGCTTTGACATAGTTCACATAAACATTCACAAGACCTTCAGCACACCTCATGGCGGAGGTGGTCCAGGTGCTGGACCAGTTGGGGTTTGTGAAAAGTTAGCTAAGTTCTTGCCTGTTCCACGCATAACGTTTGATGGTCAACATTATCATTTAGACTACGGTAGGCCGCACAGTATAGGCAAGATTAAATGTTTTTATGGGAATGTTGCGGTTTTGCTCAAGGCTTATGCTTACATTCTGAGTTTGGGTGGTGAAGGATTAGAAGAGGCGGCTGAAGTTTCTGTTTTGAATGCCAATTACCTTATGAAGAAACTTAAAATCAGAGGTTTGATGCTTCCATACAATAGTGAAAAGCTAGTAAAACATGAATGCGTTTTTAGTGCTAAGCTCTTGAAGAACGAGACTGGGGTTTCTGCCTTAAACATTGCTAAACGTTTGCTTGATTATGGATTACATGCGCCTACGATATATTTTCCATTGATTGTTGATGAAGCTTTGATGATTGAGCCAACTGAGACTTTTGAGAAGGAAGCTCTTGACAATTTCATAGAAGCTATGCACAAAATCAGCGAAGAAGCATATTCCAACCCTGCGAATTTGTTAAAAGCGCCGCATAACACTACTGTTTCACGCTTAGATGAGGTTAAGGCGTCGCACCCAAAAACCATGGCTTTAAGTTGGCGCATGTACCAGAAGCGAAAAAAGCAGAACTTATAGACTTTACACTAATGGTTTATATGTGGGCATTGACGTTTATTCATGGAAACATGACGGCTGGTAAAAGGATTTGACAGAACTTGAAGAGAAAGTTCGAGAAGCTGTAGGCAAAATTGTTGACCCAGAAACTGGTTTAACTTTCGCAGAAATGCAACTTATTGCCGATGTCAAAGAGGATGAAACAGGCATTGTTAAAGTGGATTTTATTCCATCGAGCCCTTTCTGTCCGATTGCATTTAAATTGGCTATGGATGTTAAAAGTGCAGCTTTAAATGTTGCAGGCGTTAAAAAAGTACTTGTTCATTGCCGTGGGCATATTATGGAACAGCAAATTAATGAAATGGTGAATAAGGAGCAACAACAAAAATAACACTTATCTTTTATATGTGCGAGAGTTTAGCCAATGCACATTAAAGGTGAACATGAAATCTATTGTTGTGGCGCCAGAGTTCAAATTTCGAAAAAAGGCGTTAAAGTTTTAACAAAGCCTCTAATTGAATATTGCCCTTTACATGAAGCTATGTATGGAACTAAAAATATTGATGCTGAATCAGTACGTAAGAGTGTGGAAATGAAAATTGCATGTTATGGCTTTTGCTGTGAAAATCGCCTATTTAGTGCTGAACCAGTTGTTGCTTATGGGGCTTCTGAAATGATGCATATCTGGCTTGAAAAAAAACTTATTGATTGTGCAGTTGTAGTCTGTGAAGGTGCTGGAACTGTCATAACAGCTAATGGCAATCTTGTACAGGCAATAGGTGCACGTTTAACTGGTATAGTCAAAACTTCACCAATACCAGGAATTATTAAACAAGTTGAAGCAGATGGCGGCTTCATTCTAGATAAGGCGAATGCACGAATTGACCAAGTTGAAGGTGTCAAAAAAGCTTTCAATTTAGGCTTCAAACATGTCGCTGTCAGCATTGCTGGGTTCCAAGCGAAGGCTATGAGTGAAATCAGAAAGTTTCAGACTGATGAAAAAAGTGACATTTTGATTTTCTCTGTCTGCAACACTTGTGTGGACAACGCTGATGTTACACATATAGCTAAAGCTGATGTTGCTTGTGCAAGTGCTTCGAAACTGCTTCGAACAAAAATTGGCAAAAAAGCCTTACTGCAATTAGGCGTAACAATTCCCGTCTACGCGTTAACTGAAAAAGGCAAAAGGCTTGTTTTGGCATATCTAGCAGAATTCAAAGACAAACTAGTAATTTTCAGAACAAATAAACTGCCCTATGATGTGGCAAATGCAGGTCCAAAACCTAAAACTCAAGCAAATTAAAAGCCGCTAAAGAGTATCTAGAGCTTCTAGGCAAGCTTTGGTGGACCGGGCGGGATTTGAACCCGCGGCCTCCACGATGCCAACGTGGCGATCATACCAGACTGATCTACCGGCCCTCGAGAGTGTAATCGTTTGATAGAAAATTATTAAGGGTTTTGCCCTAAGCAAGCAAATATCCGTGCCAAAACAATTATTGTTTTGGTTAAGATAGGAAAAACCGGAATTTGCTTTTTATCATTTAATGTTTAGCTGTGCAGTGACGGCTAAATTCCCGTCATTTTGCAAGCTGTCTTCTACCTGTTGGAAAAGCCATCTAGTCAATTTTTCACATTTATTCGGGTTGCATTGGAGATGGCTTTCCTTTTTCCAATCCCAAAATAAACATTTGAAACATGGAATTTCGGTTAAAGCACTTATGTCACTTTTCATTCATATCCGAGTATAGGACACTGTCAGCTTAAAATATAGGTTATGAATTGACAAGTATGACAGAACCTAATAATTCACTCTAAATATCAAACATTACAATTTACAATAATGGAAAAATTAAAATACGTTTTTGTTGAAATTGCTTTATTGAACGAGGCTGCGATGCATGATCCTATATTAATGAGGCGCTTATCCTTCTAATCGAAGATGCAGCTTTAGTTTTGATTTGAGGTGTTTTAATTGTTAAAAAGTTTAAGAGAAGAGTTTAGTTTCGTTCGTGGAAACGTTTTGACACTCATATCTATGTGGGCTATTGCAGATTTTGCCAACTTTCTTCCAAACACATACTATTCACTTTATGTTGAAGCTTTAGGCGCTTCAGCATTCTTACTAGGCAGTATATTGTCTGCTGCTAGTTTAGTGATGGCTTTTCTTCTTTTAGCTGGAGGCTATTGGGCTGATAAGTACGGAAGAAAATTTTTAATCATAAGCATGAGTTTTGCAAGAGCCTTGATATTTCTAATTTTCGCTGCGGCACCAACATGGCATTTTATTCTATTAGGCGAAGTATTACTGGGCATGTCATCAATATCTGAACCTGCTACAGCTGCAGTTCTTGCAGATTCATTGCCACCAGAAAAACGTGGTTTAGGTTATTCCTTCTCTCTGGCAATCGGTGCTACTTCCATTTTTTCACCCTTAGTTGCAGGCTTTCTTTATCTAAGTTACAAGTTAGTTCAAGCAATGAGAATAGCCTACTTAATAGTTTCAGCATGCTGGTTCGTTTCCGGAGTAGTCACGTTAAGGTTAAGGGAAACTATTCACTCTGAGAGAAGCGAGATTTCTATTAAGAAAGCAATAAAGCAATATCCAAAGGCTATCAAAGAATGCGTAATTGTTTGGAGGCTCATCTCCAAGCCAATGCTTAATTTACTGATCGTTTTTACCCCAACCATGTTCTTTGTTAGGATGTGCGTGCCGTATTATGTGTTATATGCAAACCATTCTTTGCAAATAGAAGAAACCCAATGGGCGCTATTACAAACATGGTCATCTATCGTCTTCTATGTTGTGTTAATCCCCGTAGGCAAACTTGTAGATGTTTACGGAAGAAAAAAACCACTTTTTCTCTCCGCCATAGCTTCTATTCTCGGGCTTTCACTATTTTTGAATGGCGATATGCCAAGACTTTACATTTTCTTTGCTTTATCGGCAATAGGCAATGCGATGGTTTTCACAGCATATCCATCATTGCAAGCCGACTTAACACCAAAAGAGCTCAGGGGAAAAGTTGGAGGCTTCACCAGTTTTATAGATTATATCTTAGCTTCTGGAGCATTGCTATTGGGCGGTTTTCTATATGAGAATGTTGCGAGCTTCATGCCCTTTCTTTTACTATTGATTGTCATGATTATTACTGCTGCAGCAACTATGATTTTTATCAGTGAACCTAAAACAAAAGAAAATTAAGAAACAACAATCTTTTTCCTTCAGAGTGAAGTTTAAAATTAACATGCTTGAGTAATAAATCTCTGACTTGATTATGAGGAGTGAAAAATTGTTGGGTGAAGTCGTCTTCATTGGATTAGGCTTACATGATGAAATGGGGATTAGTCTGCGCGGATTAGAAGAGGCTAAAACCGCAAATGTCGCTTTTATTGAACATTACACAAGTCTTATGCCAAACTTTTCTATTAAGCATTTTGAGGAAATTTCTGGGAAAAAGCTTAGACTTATTTCAAGAAAAATGCTTGAGGAAGAAAACGGCAAAATCATTCTAGAAGCTGCCGGAAAAGGTAAGGTTGTTCTGCTTGTCCCTGGCGATCCACTCATAGCTACTACGCATATTGCTTTAAGAATACAGGCGGAAAAACTTGGAATAAAAACTCGCATAGTACATGGAGCCTCAATTCTTTCTGCTGTAGTTGGCTTGTCAGGTTTGCACAACTATAAATTCGGAAAAAGCGTGACTATTCCATTTGCAAATGAAATGGCATGTGAAACGCCCTATAACGTTATTGCGCAGAACAAGAAACTTGGGCTTCACACGCTTGGTCTATTAGACATCAAAGTAGAAGAAGAACGCTACTTAAACATTTGTGAAGGATTGCAGTTGCTTCTGAAGGTTGAGGAGAGAAGAAAAAGGAAAATTGTAACAATGAATACTATTGCAGTTGGGATAGCCAGAGCTGGAAGCCACGATCCCACAGTGAAAGCTGATTATGTAAAAAAATTGCTAGGTTACGATTTTGGACAACCGCCATACAGCATAATTTTCCCAGGAGAACTTCATTTCATGGAAGCAGAAGCACTCATATTACTGGCTAGAGCCCCAGAAAAATTGAGGAAGTGTGTTAAATGAGCTTGGAGGAATTAGTTTCAAAGTATATATCCTTAGCAGAGCATGCCCTTTGTGAATTAAAGATTGTTAAAAATTCAAGTATTGATGCAAATGGCATTTGTAAGGTTGTGGATTCAGCTAAAGACTATTTAGAAGACGCGAAATATTATAGGGATGAGAAGAAATTTGAGGTAAGCCTTACTTCTGTTGCCTATTGTGAAGGCTTACTTGACGCATTAAAACTGTTGGGAGCTGTGAAATTTGAATGACTAATGAAAAGAAAATTAGAAAACAGAAAATAGTTCTAGCTTCAGGCGTATTTGATCTGTTACATTTGGGGCATGTAAAGTTTCTAGAAGAAGCGAAAAAGGCTGGAGGACAAAATGCTAGATTAATAGTTATTGTGGCCAGAGACAGTACAGTGGAAAAAAGAAAAGGCATAAAGCCAATAATTCCAGAAAATCAAAGAAGAGCCTTAGTTGAGTCTTTGAAAGTTGTTGATGAGGCGATTCTTGGCTATGAAGACTTTAGCCTCGAAAAAGTTATTGAAAAAATTAAGCCAGACATTATAGCGGTTGGTCATGACAGTCACATGACAGGCATGGAACAAGCAGTAGAAGAACATGTAAAAACAAAAGGATTAAAGATAAAAATTGTGAAAATTGGCAAGTTCGGAGCCGACGAGCTGGACAGTTCGTCAAAGATCAAACAGAAGATAATTGAGCATTTTAAGGGATGAGTTATATGCTTAAAAGTTCCAGAAAATTTATGCCAACATATATTCTCATTGCATTGAATTTGGTTGCATACGCTTATACCTCTGCAATTGGCGGAAATTTCATAGAAACAGATTACCATGTCATCGTGCAATATGGCCAAGTGAATGCTCTAGTCTTCAACGGTTGGTATTGGCAGCTTTTAACAGCTATGTTTATCCATGTGAGCATTCTGCATCTTTTAGGAAACATATTTGTTCTTTTTATATTTGGTCTTAGAGCAGAAGAACTCTTCTCAATTGAAGAGTATCTTGGTATCTATTTTCTAAGCGGCTTAACTGGAAACTTGTTAACACTTCTTCTCGGACCCGAAATGATTTCCGCTGGGGCTTCTGGAGCAATTTTCGGATTATTCGGAGCATGCATCATTTATGTCAGACGTGCAATCGGCCAGTCTTTGATAACTGCTTTATTA